>OBVQ01000145.1_pt1 | contig 51952 bp, 52 predicted proteins | sample 1476181 | NCBI WGS metagenome assembly OBVQ01 (sample SAMEA2580020, study PRJEB22360) | human gut metagenome | reverse complement strand
TCACCAACTCGGGGGGAGCGCCTACAGCTACCTGCGGGAAGCCACTGCACCGAACATCAACGGCACCATCACCTTCAAAGCTACCCTATCCATCGCCCGCAAGCCCAAGTATTTCCTCGGCATCAAGATACACCGTGCCATCATGCAGATAAGCTGGGAACTGACGGCGGAGTATTCCGACACGGAAGTGGTGGACATCATCGAGCTTGATCCGGCCATGAGCGAGCCTGAAAAGGCAACGTTGGTCAATGACCGTCTGTCGGAGATTGCCCGGCAATACCCTTCGTGTGAAATCACCACGGAATATGTGAAGTCGGAACCGGTGGAGGAAGACACGACTACGGACACTTACCATTTGCTGTGGGCATCCGACCGGCTGGAAATCGCCCGTCAGGTGGAAGCCCGACTGACAAACATCTTCGCCGACCTCGTTGCCTTGGAGAAGATGATGAATTACAAGCTCAGCATTATTGATGTGCTAAAGGACATTGCGCCCTTTGTCAATGATGAACGGGGACGCAGGCTTACTCTGGTGGAGGAATGCCGCCGCAGGTGGTTGCGGGGTGCTGCGAACAGCCTGCACTCGGTGGATTACAACGGGAAATATGAGGAAACGGATGATGAAAGAAGGGAGGAAAGGGAATGAACAGGACCGAGAGACATATCCGCTACATGGCTATTGTAATCATGGTCGTGGCGTTTCCACTGAAAGTGTCGGCGCAATGGAACTTCGACATCGTTTCGGTGGAAGCCTACATCAACGACCACAAGCAGCAGCGAAGCCTGTTGCTGGCCCGTTCGACACTGGAACTGAGCAACCAACTCCTGCACGAATACAGCAGCGAAGCGGCGGTGGACTTCAAGGAACTGAACGTGGATTTGGACAAGTACACAAGGGCTTTTGATGTCATTGACATCCTCTACCAGTCGCTGCGCACCTCGTTGAACGTGTATTCCACCTACAACAGCGTGAGCGACCGAGTCGGCGACTACAAAGATTTGCTGGACGATTACTATACGAAAGTGGTGGAACGGAACAGGATGGAACTGATGGATACACTGATTATCGGCATCAGCTTGCGGTGTGTGCAGAGGATTGCAGAGGACGGTAAGCAACTCTACCGTTCGATGAGCGACCTTGTGCTGTATGCCACCGGGGCAGCGGCCTGTTCCACCTCGGACTTGCTGTTGGTACTGGAAAGCATCAACCAAGGACTGGACAACATCGAGCGGCACTTGAACAAAGCCTATTTTGAAACTTGGCGGTACATCCAGCTGCGCATGGGCTACTGGAAGGAAAGCATCTACATAGCCAAGGACAAATCACAAATAGCGAACGAAGCTTTCCGAAGGTGGCGGGATTCAGGATTGAACCCGTATAATCGATGACAAGGAACAGATTAAACGGAGACAGAATGAGAGAAACAAGATACAAGGAACATAGAATAACGAAAGAATTGAGATGAAACGAGCGGTATATATAATAGGTATGAGTGCGGCGATATTTGGCCTTGCACCTGAGGCACTTGCCCAAAGCGTGACTTATAGCCACGACGATACCAAGATGAACCAGATTACCGTGGCCGAAATCGGATCGGGAGGATTGACACCGGCATTTTATTACCAACTACTGCACAACTCCTACCAAAAGAGCGCGGCGGCAAAGAACAAATTGGGCTTTCGCACGGCGGCGGGTATCAACCTTTACAACCAAGTGGACGATGCAGAGGCATTGGATTCTGCCATGACCCAACGTGCCCGGATTGAGGCGTTGAACGTGACCGACCGAAGCGGCGGTGCGTTAGACGTGGCCTGGCTGGCCGAGGGAGAAAAGGTCAATGCCGCCTTGGAGAACTTCGAGTGGAACATACGGCGGATTACGGAAGCCGGGGGCAGCAGCCGTGAGCAGGAACTTTGGGAGGATTGCTACCGGATGTACCAATGCGCGGTCAAGGCAGTGCAGGAAGCCTATATGCCCAATTCGGAGCGCAAGAAACAGTACCTCCGCATCCATGCGGACATTATCCGCAAGAATGAAACCTTGGTGCGTTACTTGGTGCGGCTGGCCAACTCGGTCAAAGTGGCGGAACTGTTGGATGCTTCGACTACTATTGAAGACCGTCGTGCGCAGATTGCCATGTCTGCCATGAACCGTTGGCGGGAAGCCGGGTGGCGGATAATGGGGAATTAAACTGATGGTAGGGATATGAAAGATTCAATAACCAATATATTATATATATAAGACAATGAGCAAGGATAACGCGATTCAGGTGTTCAACCACCCGCAGTTCGGGAGCATCAACACCGTAGAAACAGAGAATGGGAAAGTGCTGTTCAGAGCCAATGATGTGGCAAAAGCATTAGGTTATGTGGAAACGGCCAAAGCGGTACGCACCCATTGCAAGGGGGTGTCCGTTTTGGACACCCCCTATGAGAATCAGCTTGGTACGATTGTCATGCAGCCCACCAAGTACATTTCGGAAGCGGATGTTTACCGTTTGGTGATGCGCAGCAAATTGCCCGAAGCGGAGAAGTTTCAGGACTGGGTATGCGAGGAAGTATTGCCGAGTATCCGCAAGCACGGGGGCTATCTGACCGATGCCGCCTTGCAACGGGTAGTCACTGAACCAGACTTCCTGATAGGCTTGGCCAATGCCATTAAGGAGGAGCGGAAAAACCGCCTGGAAGTGGAAGCAAAGTATGAGGAGCAGAAACAGTTAATCGGCAAGCAACAGGAGCAAATAGAGGAATTGGGCAAGCGGACAAGCTACGTGGAACTCGTGCTGCAATGCAAAGGTTTGCTCGACATCACGCAAATCGCGCAGGACTATGGGATGTCTGGGCGGAAAATGAATGCCATACTGCACGAGAAAGGCATCCAGTACAAGGACAACAAGCAATGGATTCTGTATGCAGCCTACAAGGACAAGGGGTATGTGCATAGTGCCACCCTCTCATTAGAAAGCGGAAAATCGGTGATGCGCACCCAATGGACGCAGAAAGGGAGGATGTTCATCTACGAGAAACTGAAAGCGGACGGCATACTGCCGGTAATGGAACGGGAGCAATCCCCAGTGGATAATCAAGCAACAGCATAAGGGCATGGGAGACGACATACTTTCTGATTTCGGCATCCATCTCTTGGAAGAGGAGATTGACGATGTGATATTCCAGACCAACGAGTTCCTTTGTGATGCCACGTTTACAGGCACCCAAGGGCCATTTTGGTGGATTCTCCAAATGTGCATGGCACTGGCCGCCCTGTTTGCCATCATCATGGCGGCGGGTATGGCTTACAAAATGATGGTGAAGAAAGAACCATTGGACGTAATGAAGCTGTTCAAGCCGTTGGCGGTGGCTGTCATCATGTCGTGGTGGTATCCGCCTGCAGATACGGGCATTACCAATAGTGGAAGTAGTTGGTGCGTATTGGATTTCCTGTCCTATATCCCCAATGCCATCGGTTCGTACACCCACGACCTCTATCAAGCGGAAGCCTTACAGATAACGGACAAATTCGAGGAAGTGCAGCAACTCATTTACGTGCGTGATACCATGTACACCAGCCTGCAGGCACAAGCCGACATTGCCCGTTCCGGCACAATGGATCCGGCATTGGTGGAATCGACGATGGAACAGACCGGTGTGGACGAAGTGACGGAAATGGAGAAAGATGCCAGCCGGTTGTGGTTCACCTCTTTGGTAAGCGGGGCGACCGTCTGCTTGGATAAAATCGTGATGGTAATCGCCTTGATTGTGTACCGAATCGGTTGGTGGGCGACCATATACTGTCAGCAAATCCTGCTGGGTATGCTGACGATATTCGGACCGATACAGTGGGCATTCTCGCTGTTGCCCAAATGGGAAGGTGCCTGGGCCAAATGGATGACAAGGTATCTGACGGTGCATTTCTATGGCGCGATGTTATACTTCGTGGGCTTTTATGTGCTGCTTCTGTTTGACATCGTATTGTGCATCCAGGTAGAGAACCTGACGGCGATAACCGCCAGCGAACAGACGATGGCTGCATATTTGCAGAACTCATTCTTCTCGGCAGGCTACCTGATGGCCGCAAGCATCGTGGCATTGAAATGCCTGAACCTCGTACCAGACCTTGCGGCATGGATGATACCGGAAGGTGACACGGCATTCAGCACGAGAAACTTCGGTGAGGGCGTGGCGCAACAGGCGAAAATGTCGGCTACCGGGGCTATGCACTCGATGATGCGATAAAAGATGATAATGAGTAACGATTATAACGGTTAGGATTATGGTCATAAAAAACCTGGAGAACAAAATCAAATTAGTGGGGATTGTCTGTGTGGCGGTCATCATAGGATGCGTGGTTATCAGTATGTCGAGCATCTGGACGGCACGGGGCATGGTGGCAGACGCGCAACAAAAAATCTATGTACTGGACGGTAATGTGCCGATATTGGTGCAACGCACCTCGATGGAAGAAACACTTGATGTTGAAGCCCGTAGTCATGTCGAAATGTTCCACCACTACTTCTTTACCCTTGCACCGGACGACAAGTATATCCAGTACACGATGGAGAAGGCGATGTATTTGGTGGACGAAACCGGATTGGCGCAGTACAATACCTTGAAAGAAAAAGGATTTTACAACAATATCATGGGTACAAGTGCGGTGTTCAGCATCTTTTGTGACAGTATCAAGTTTGACAAGGAAAAGATGGAGTTTACCTATTACGGCCAGCAACGTATTGAACGGCGCACCAGCATTCTGATGCGCGAACTGGTTACGGCCGGGCAACTGAAACGTGTACCCCGGACAGACAACAACCCGCATGGGCTGCTGATTGTGAATTGGCGTACTTTGCTCAACAAAGACATTGAGCAACGGACGAAGAACAACTACTGATTCAATTGAGAATTGAAAATTGAGAATTGAAAAATAACAATTAATACATTCAGATTATGGGATGGAAGAAACTGATTTTCGGGGAGAAGATGCCGGACAAGGATGACCCGAAGTATGAGAAACGGTATAAGAAGGAAGTAGAAGCAGGGAAGAAAGCCGCCCGTTTTCTGCGGATAGACAAGATGGCAGGGTGTGCGCAACGATTTGCCTGCAAGCATCCGAGATGGTTTCTCGGTATCGTGTTCGGCATCGTGTTGGGATGCCTCGCACTCAATGTGTGCAGGGTGGTATCAATATGCACCATGCCTGACAATGGCAAGCAAGCCACAGCTACCGAGCGGCAGGAGATTCTTTTGAAACAAAAACAACCTACGCATGATGATAACAGACAGGATTAATTTCAGGCAGCCGAAGTATGTGCTGCCGGCCATCCTCTATCCGCTGCTGTTGGTGACGGGGTATTTGGTGATGGATATTTTCGATACAGAAGTGGCAGAGACGCCTTCCGCCTTGCAAACCACCGAGTACCTGAACCCGGAATTGCCGGAAGCTCAGATGCGCGATGACGGCATAGGCGGCAAGTATGAGAGCATGGTCAAGTCCTACGGCCGGATACAAGACTATTCCGCCGTAGAAAACATTGAACGAAACAACAATGAAACAGCAAAAGAAGATTACGATTCCCGCTATAGCGATGAAGACCTTGCCCTGCTCGATTCGGAAGCAGCCGCAAGGTCGGAGGAACTGGAACACCTGCGTGAGATGCAGGAACGCCTGCGGCAAAGTGCCGAGAGAGGCGAAGCGATGGTGGCGGATTCCACCGGGGTGCAACCGTTGAGCGAGGAAGAACGCCTTGCGCGAAGTGAGCAGCGACGCAAAGAGGCTTTGGCCGAGTTGGACAAGGTACTGGCAGAAACCAGAAAGCAAGGGCAAAAAGGATTGCAGGACGTGGACAGCTCGGACGCGGAGAGCCTCGCCCCCATCGGCAGTGTCGCCATAGGCGGCAAAGTGGAAATCAATGAACAGGCCGTGAACGAGCTTGCCGAGAATGCAGAGAGCGAGCAGGTGGTGAAAAAGGTGAAAACCTCCTCGGACTACTTCAACACCTTGGCTGAGAATGAGCCGGAACCCCGCCTGATAAAAGCCATCATTGACGAAGACATCAAGGCGGTGGAAGGCTCGCGGGTGCGCTTGCGTCTGTTGGACGATGTAGAAATAGACGGCAAGGTTGTGCAGAAAGGCTCATACCTCTATGCCACGATGAGCGGCTTCGGCAGCCAGCGCGTGAAAGGGAGTATCAAGAGCCTGTTGGTGGAGGATGAATTGGTAAAGGTGAATCTTTCCCTCTACGATACGGACGGGCTGGAGGGGCTTTATGTACCCAGTAGTTCCTTCCGTGAAACCACGCAGGACGTGGCCTCAAATGCACTTGGCAGCACGATGAGCATCAATAACGGCTCGACCGGGAACACCTTTGCCCAATGGGGCATGCAAGCCATCCAAAACGCCTACCAGCGCACGAGCAATGCTCTGTCGAAAGCCGTGCGCAAGAACAAGGCGAAGCTGAAATACGGCACGTTCGTCTATTTGGTGAACGGCAGGGAAAAGAGGAACAATTAAGAATCATGTAACAAAAGACAAAATCGTAGAAAATGAAACTGATAGCAAAAGGGATGCTGCTTGTTGCCATATTGGTTGTCGCAAGCCCGGCACAGGCACAACAGACCTACAACGAAATGGAGCAACTGACGGTGAACGAGCAGGTGACGACCGTCATCACCGCCACCGAGCCCATCCGCTTTGTGGATATTTCCACTGACAAGATAGCGGGCGACCAGCCCATTAACAATACCATCCGCCTGAAACCGAAAGAGGCCGGGCATGAAGACGGCGAGGTGCTGGCCATCGTCACCATCGTGACGGAACGCTACCGCACCCAGTACGCACTGCTTTACACCACCCGGATGCAGGAAGCCGTGACGGACAAGGAAGTGCAACCTATGGAGATGACCGCCTACCATAACCCGGCGGTGTCGCTCTCTACCGAGGACATGTACCGCTTTGCCCGGCAGGTATGGTTGTCGCCCGCCCGTTACCGCAACGTGAGCCGCCGGCAACACCGCATGACCATGCGCCTGAACAACATCTATGCCGTGGGCGATTACTTCTTCCTTGATTTTTCCATCGAAAACCGCACTAACATCCGTTTCGACATTGATGAAATCCGCGTCAAGCTGGCCGACAAGAAAGTGTCGAAAGCCACCAACTCGCAGGTCATCGAACTGAAGCCGGAAATGGAATTGGAACAACGCAGGTCGTTCCAGCATGGCTACCGCAATGTGTTGGTCATTAAGAAGATGACCTTTCCCAACGATAAGGTGCTGACCATAGAGGTGAGCGAGAAGCAGATTTCGGGGCGTACCATCGCCTTGAACATCGACTATGAGGACGTGCTTTGCGCGGACAGTTTTAATGAGGCATTATTACAGGAGGAGTAAGGAAATGAAGAATGTAGAATTAATAATGAAGAATTTGGCTGTGCCAAAGGGGTTAGTCATACTGGCATTCATGTTGGTAGCCACTTTGCCGGGTTTTGCCGATGACCGGCAAGGACGCATACAAATCGGCACAGGCCTGCTGTATGAGAGAGGGTTGGACTGGACGGTGGGTTATGAGTTTGAAACAAACTACCATCATGCGTGGGAGTTCTTCGGGAATGTTTATCTGAAATGGGACGAATGTGAGGATTGCAAGCATATTTGCCCCGAATCGTTCTGGAACCACTACAACACTTGGGGCGTGGGTGCGGCCTACAAGCCTTGCGTATTCCGAAGCCGGAACCACCACGGCAACCTGCGCTTGGGCGGGTCACTTGGCTCGGACGGGGACAAGGTGCTGGGCGGCATTCATGTGGGCTATGAACACAGCTATGCGTTGCGCAAGGGATGGAAACTGTTTTGGCAAGCCAAGTGCGACTTGATGATAAAAGGGGAAGATTTGTTCCGTACAGGTATTGTCATCGGCGTGAAGATACCTACGAAATAAGGTGTTGGCACACTGATGACGCAGATAAAACAGATTTTCGCAGATTGGAGTATTCACCTATATATTATATAAAGGTATGCAAACGAAAACAATTAGAATAAGAATGGCGTATGTGGCGATTATGGCTATGCTGGGCATTGGTCTGATAAGTTGCGACGGGCATCACGACCCGTTGGACACCTCGATGAAGGTAGGGCATATTCTCTGCACGGATGGCAAAACCCGAAGTTATGAAGACTATGCAGCCTCCGGCAAAGAAGCCATTGCCGTGGTGTTCCATGTAAATTCCAACCCCGAAGTGGCAGGGACAGGCTATGCGGTCTATTTGCACGACCTTGCCCCGGAAGCCTTTGCCGACAGCTTGGGCATCGCGCAAGGCACGTCTGCCGACTTGACTGCTTACGACGGGAACGAGAACACCTTTGCGCTGTATGATACAGACGATGTCTCTTCACCTATGGCCATGCAAGTGTTCGATATGTGGCGGTACGGACAGAGTGCCTACGTTCCCTCGGTGGCGCAGATGCAGTTGCTCTACGCAGCCAAGGAGTTTGTCAATCCCTACATCGAGGCTTGCTGCGGCGACCTGTTGCCCGATGAAGCCGATGGGTGCTGGTATTGGACGAGTACCGAAGTGGAAGGACAGGAAACCGCCAAGGCTTGGCTCTATTCGATGGGCAGCGGTGCCATGCAGGAAACGCCCAAACTGCAAGGGCATAAGGTGCGGGCGATAGTCACTTTGTATAATGAAGAATGAAGAACGAAGAATTATTGCACGTTTGTAAATTGGACCCAAATATAGAAAGGAAACATGGAAGAAAGTAAGGAACTGCAAGGGGCTTATAAGATATTTCGGACAGTGGTGTATGTGTCGGTGTTGGTGGAGTTCTTCATGTACGCCATCGACCCGGCAGTGCTCGACCACTGGAACGGTATCGTGTGCGATGTGCATGACCGCATGAAGACATGGCTTATCTACCACGACGGAAATCTCGTTTACAGCAAGGTGGCAACCGTCCTGCTGATTTGCATTACCTGCGTGGGTACGCGTAACAAGAAACATTTGGAGTTCAATGCCCGGAGGCAGGTGCTATACCCGTTGGTGAGCGGCATCGGTTTTTTGGTGCTGTCTGTTTGGCTTTACAATCATCCGATGGAACTGCGTGTTTATTCCCTACGTTTGAATGTCATCTTCTATATGGCGGCATCCGTATTGGGTACAATCCTTGTCCATGTGGCACTGGATAATATCTCGAAGTTCTTGAAAGAGGGCTTGCTGAAAGACCGCTTCAATTTGGAAAACGAGAGCTTTGAGCAATGCACGGAACTGGTGGAGAACAAATACTCGGTGAATGTGCCCATGCGCTACTATTACAAGGGTAAGTTCCGCAAGGGCTGGGTGAACATCAGCAACCCCTTCAGAGGTACTTGGGTTGTGGGAACACCGGGCAGCGGTAAGACTTTCTCCATTATAGAGCCGTTCATTAGGCAACATTCGGCCAAGGGATTTGCTATGGTGGTGTATGACTACAAGTTCCCGACCTTGGCCACCAAGTTGTATTACCACTACAAGAAGAACCAAAAGTTGGGCAAACTGCCCCAGGGCTGCAAATTCAACATCATCAACTTCGTGAACGTAGAATACAGCCGGAGGGTGAACCCGATACAAGCGAAGTATATACCCAACCTTGCCGCCGCCAGCGAAACGGCGGAAACATTGCTTGAATCCTTGCAGAAGGGCAAGAAAGAGGGAGGAGGCGGCAGCGACCAGTTCTTCCAGACTTCGGCGGTGAACTTCCTTGCCGCCTGCATCTACTTCTTCGTGAATTATGAACGGGAACCCTACGACAAGGACGGGAACAAGCTGTATGCGGAGAAGGTGCAGGACAAGGAAACCAAGTTTTGGAAGCCCACGGGCGTGGTGCGCGACCGCAAGGGAGGCAACGTCGTGGAACCGGCCTATTGGTTGGGCAAGTATTCGGACATGCCACACATCCTGTCGTTCCTGAACGAAAGTTACCAGATCATCTTCGAGGTGTTGCAGACCGACAATGAGGTTGCCCCGTTACTCGGCCCATTCCAGACGGCTTTCCAGAACAAGGCGATGGAACAGTTGGAAGGCATGATAGGCACGTTGCGTGTCTATACCTCCCGCCTTGCCACCAAGGAATCGTACTGGATATTCCACAAGGACGGGGACGACTTCGACCTGAAGGTGAGCGACCCGAAGAACCCAAGCTACCTGCTGATAGCCAATGACCCGGAGATGGAGAGCATCATCGGGGCGTTGAACGCATTGATATTGAACCGCCTTGTCACCCGCGTGAATACCGGGCAGGGTAAGAACATCCCCGTCAGCATCATCGTGGACGAGCTGCCTACGCTGTACTTCCACAAGATAGACCGTCTGATAGGCACGGCGCGAAGCAACAAGGTAAGCGTGGCGTTGGGCTTTCAGGAACTGCCGCAGTTGGAGGCAGACTACGGCAAAGTGGGTATGCAGAAGATTATCACCACCGTGGGCAATGTGGTGTCAGGTTCTGCCCGCTCCAAGGAAACTTTGGAATGGCTGAGCAACGACATTTTCGGCAAGGTAGTGCAGCTGAAGCGGGGCGTGACCATTGACCGGGACAAGACCAGCATTAACCTGAACGAGAACATGGACAACCTCGTGCCCGCCTCGAAAATCAGCGACCTGCCCACAGGATGGATATGCGGCCAGGTCGCCCGTGACTTCGTGAAGACCAAGACCGGACGGGGCGGCAGCATGAACATACAGGAAGCCGAAGAGTTCAAGACCTCGAAATTCTTCTGCAAAACGGACTTTGACATGGAAGAAATCAAGCGGGAAGAAGCCGGGTATGTGCCGTTGCCCAAGTTCTATACCTTCCCATCGAAAGAAGAAAGGGAACGCATCTTGTACAAGAACTTCGTGCAGGTGGGGATGGACGTAAAGGAGATGATTAAAGACGTAGTGAACCGACGCGGGGCCAAATGATTTTCAACGACCATTAAAATATCGCAGTTATGACAACATCAGTAAGAATGAAATTCCGCCCCTCGCTGGTAAAAGGCAAAGCCGGCAGCGTCTATATCCAAGTGATTCACGAACGCATAGCCCGGCAAATCAGTACCGGTTACAAATGCTTTCCCTATGAGTGGAAGGATGGAGAGGTGGCTGTTCCCGAACAGGAAACCGCACGGCAATCCTACCTTGCCCATGCGCATGAAGGCTTGCAGCGGCTTGGAAAACGGGTAGCATCGGTTATCCGGCATTTGGACGAGACAGGGCAACCCTACACCGCCGACGAGGTGGTGACAGCCTGCCGTTTGCCTGATGCCGACGAACACAGCCTGCTTGTATTCTCCCACAAATTGGTAGAACACCTGAAACGCACGGGCAAGCACCGCCTGTCTGAAACCTATACCTCCGCCGTGAACAGCTTCCTCCGCTTCCGGGGAGAACAAGGCGACATCCGGTTGGACGAGATTGACGAGGAGTTGGTCAAGGAGTACGAGCATTACCTGCTGGACGAATGCGGCTTGTGCCGAAATACCACCTCGTTCTACAACCGCAACCTGCGGGCCATTTACAATCGGGCCGTCAAGAAGAAGCTGACCATAGACCGTCACCCCTTTGCGGAGGTTTATACGGGTGTGGACAAAACCGTCAAACGTGCCGTGACGATAGAAACCGTCAAAGAGATAAAGGACTTGGACTTGACCCATGATGCCGACATGGCATTCGCCCGCGACCTCTACATGATGAGCTTCAACCTGCGCGGCATCGCATTTGTGGACTTGGCCATGTTGGAAACCAGTCAATTGAAGAACGGTTACTTGACTTACTTCCGTCAGAAGACCCATCAGAAACTCGAAATCAGATGGGAAGAACAGATGCAGGAGATTGTCGAGCGATACCATGTGAAAGGCTCGCGCTATTTGTTGCCCATCCTCGCCGAAACCGGGGAAGACATACGGCGGCAATACCTGAACGCCCTGCATCGGATGAACGTCCAATTGAAGAAAATAGGCAAGCTGGTAAACTGCCCCATACCGCTGACAACCTACACGGCGAGGCACGGTTGGGCCAGCGCAGCCCACAGCCTGAACATATCCACTCCGTTCATCAGCCAGGCTTTGGGGCATGATTCGGAAAAGACCACGCACATTTATCTGAACTCACTGAACAACAAGGTGATTGATGATGCGAACTTGACGGTTATTCATGCCATATATACTTGATGGCAAATAGATAATGCTGACGCGGCAGGGCAAAATGGATTGATTCCGTTTGCTCTTTTCAAGAGAGTTTTATTCGGGGAATAGGTATGGTTTGATGTTGCGCATTCATTATAGGCCAATTGCAGCCTTGTGGATGTGCCGGTTGTCTATTGCCTATACCGAACGGAAGAATGAATAAAATGGGTAGAAAGTCAAGAATCGTTTTACAAAGACAGGGAAAGAACTTCTTTATAGTAAGGAATTGTGAATTGGCTGGTAGGTTTTATCATTCGTAAAGCCCCAGTTTGTTGAGCAAAACCTCCTATCTCTCTCTAAGAGATGGATTTAATAGTGCAAAGGTACAAAAAATGCCATGAAATCCATAATCTGCCAATTAAAAAATGGCAAGGAAGCGTCATTTTTAATGTTTATGTTTCGCAAATGCAAGTTATTTGTTGAGCAAGTCCAACTATTTTGAATTACAAACCGCTTATAATCAATATACTTCAACTGTACATCCATCTCTTAGAGAGAGATGGACCGATATTGGTATTACGGCAAGCATAAACGTCATTCCCCAACGACATAGTTCAGCAATGGAGTTGAATAGGAAACTTGTTGTTATATGGGTATCGGAGATTTGACTTGATGAGAAAAAGGTGAAAAATCCTTGAATTGTTGAGCAAATCTAATCATCTCTTTGAAAGAGATGTACGCGAGCGCAAAGGTATAAAAAATATCAAATAAAATAGTAAGAATGAGCAAAAAAGATGCGTCGCTTGCCCGTTTTTGTTGTTTGGTATAATTTGCTTTTGCTTGCTAATTGTTGAGCAAACAGAATTAGCAAACATTGATTTTGTTTGACTTTCAGCATCTTAGCACTCGATGTGGTATTCGATGCATCTCTTTCAAAGAGATGTATTGACAACAGGCATTGTTTTCTCTGCCATAATAAGCGGGATGGACGGTGCCGACCTTAGGGAAAAATGATAGTATGTATGATGAAGGGGAATTTCCCCGAACTTTTGGATAATCATGGCGTAACTACTTGTATTTCAGATAATATGGAATACTTGGAGGAGTCAGAAAAGTGCCTTTTAAACAATTAACAACCACTTTTTTATACCATGGACGAAGCTCAATCATCACAAGAAAGTTTGCAATGGTTTGCCATGCGTGACCTCAAACGCAGACATGCCAAGTTGCCGGCTTACAAGCTGTTTGAGAGCTTGAAGGTGCAGTATTTCACTCCCATGGTGCATCGGTTGGTTGTTGTCAATGGCAAGCGGGTGGACCAAGAAGTGCCCTTCATGCAGGATTTGCTTTTCGTGAAAGATACGAAGGAGCATCTTGATTCCATTGTGGAAAAAACTCCCAAACTGCAATACCGATACAAAATCGGTGTGCAGCACACGCCCATCATCGTGCCGACCGCAGACATGGAACGCTTCATCCATGCTGTTGAAGCCAGTGATAATCCCAGATTTTATTCTCCGAATGAGGTGACACCCGACATGAGGAACCGCCAAATCCGCATCATTGGCGGGCAATTGGATGGCTATATCGGTACGTTAGTGACCACACGCGGCTCAAAGACTAAAAGACTGTTGGTAGAATTGCCTACTTTATTGGCCGCTTCGGTAGAAGTCGAACCGGAATATATCCAATTGGTGTGACATTTTGAAGTATGGTTATGAAGAACAGCCTGCTTGAATTCACCGAACTCTTGAAAAATCGCTCGACCGACCTCCTATTTGAAGAATCAGGCAATGACAAGTATATCTACCTGTATCTTGCCGATGGCTATTGGACAGCGTTCGAGAAATCTGCCTACAGGCTTTATCGCATTTATGAACCCGTGATGCTACTTCCCATAAGGCTACCATTCACTCCATTCCCTATCGTAACGGCAAGTGTCAAGAAAGACAGCCTGTATGCCGCCATAAGAGGACTGACCTGCCGGAAACGGTCGAAACATGAGAGGATTTATGTGGATGAAAGAAACATAAGCATTATCGCCTACCAAAAATGGCATGATAGGGTAACAGATGGTTTACGAAGTTTGTCAGGGAAAGCTATGAATGATTAATGAGTGCTTTATATGGATTACCTGTTTTTGATGAGTGGTTTCTTGTTGTCCTTGGTGCTTGGTATGATGATTGTCCCCAAGATACTGTTGATTTCCTACAAGAAACGTTTGTTTGATATGCCGGATAGCCGAAAAGTACACGAAATACCCGTACCCCGTTTGGGCGGCATTTCCTTTTTCCCGGTAATATTGATAGTCTTGTGCTTCATTCTTGGAGTGCGCCTTTATTGCGGTTATCCGATAGAAAACCTGCCTGCCAACGAATTTTTGTTCTTTGCCGTAGGAGGTATGACGCTTTTCTTGATTGGTGTGGCCGATGATTTGGTCGGTGTCGGTTACCGGTATAAATTTCTTGTGCAGATTTTAGCAGCCATTTTGATTGTATGGCCGGGAGAATGGTTCAATACGTTAGGAGGACTGTTCGGCATTGATGAATTGCCCAAGACTTTGGGTATATTGTTTACCCTGTTTGTAGTGGTCTATATCACCAACGCCATCAACCTAATAGATGGCATTGACGGCTTGGCTTCAGGATTGAGCTGTATCTCCCTTTTTGTATTGGGAATTATCTGCACGGTAGAGGGCGATGAGCTTTATGCCCTGTTGGCTTTCTCCACCTTTGGGGTGATAGTCCCCTTTTGGTTTTACAACGTGTTCGGTAACGCAAAGAGAGGACACAAGCTGTTTATGGGAGATACGGGAAGTCTGATTTTGGGCTATATCATCAGTCTGCTGGTTATTCATCTGAGTCGTGTCGATAACCAAGGCGTAGCCGGGCATTCCAATATGGTATTGGCCTTTTCCACTTTAATTGTACCATTGTTCGATGTAGTACGGGTGGTAATGCACCGTTTGCGTGAGAAGAAAAACCCGTTCCTGCCTGACAAGAATCATTTTCATCACAAGCTATTGCGGACGGGGCTTCGTCCCCGTGCCGTGATGGTGTCCATATTGTTCATAGCCCTGTTTTTTATCATGCTGAACTGGCTGCTTGCTGGCATCTTGGGAACGACAGGATTGCTGATTACCGACATTGTTTTATGGACGTTGTTGCAATTAGGTATCAATATGGCCATCAAGAAGCATAAAAAAAACAAGAAAACCATAGAAGTATGAATAGATACAAACTAATTTATTTGTTATTGTTATTAACCGGAGTGACAGTATTGAGTTCCTGCGGTTCGTCCAAACAGGTAGTGTATTTTCAAGACTTGAAACCCGGAGAAACAGAAATCAAATTGCCGGAAGTGAAAGCCATCACAATCCGTCCGGAGGACAAGATTTCCATCATCGTAAACAGCCGAGACCCACAGTTGACAGATCTGTTCAACCTGCCTTATGTTACCCGCCAGTTGGGGCAATCTTCTAACACATATTCGACCGGAACCAGCCAAGGTGTTTCTGTTTATACAGTAGATGCCAACGGGGAAATTGATTTTCCGGTGCTTGGAAAGGTATATGTGGCCGGGATGAAACGGGAGGAGATTGCAGAATATATCAAGAGCGAGTTGATAAAGGAAAACTTGGTTAAAGATCCCGTAGTGACCGTGGAGTTCGCCAATCTGTGCATCTCGGTGCTGGGGGAAGTGAACAATCCCGGACGTTTCAACATCGACCGTGACCGACTGACCGTATTGGACGCATTGAGCATGGCTGGTGACTTGACCATTTATGGGAATCGTTACAAAGTGATGGTGCTCCGGCAGGAGGGGGACGTGCAACGGGTGTATGGGTTGGACCTCACTTCGGGCGAGCATGTGTACTCGTCCCCGGCCTACTACCTGCAACAGAACGACGTGGTATATGTGGAACCTAACGCAGTAAAGGCCCGTCAATCCACCGTGAATGGCAACAACGTGCGGTCCACATCATTCTGGATTTCGCTTGCATCGCTGCTGACTTCGGTAGCTATTCTCATATTCAATTGATTTATCTCACATCTAAATATTGCACAACGTGGCAACACAGAACACATCAAAGTTCAAGCAGGCAGACGATTTCCTGCGTATTCAAGACCTATTTTATTTGTGCCTGAACAAATGGTATTGGTTCGTAATTTCATTAGTTGTAACTAGCGGTGTGGCCGTTATTTATCTATTGACTACACCGCCAGTATATACCCGCACAGCTTCGCTTCTCATCAAGGAAGATTCAAAAGGAAACTCCTTGAGCGATGCAGCAGGGGTAATGGGCGATTTCGATCTTTTCCAAACTAACACGAATGTGAATAACGAGATTCAGTCGTTACAGTCTCCTTCGGTGATGCTTGATGTTGTGAAACGCCTACATTTAGACATCAACTATACCACGGACGGCGCGTTTTATAAAAAGACGCTTTATGGCCAATCATGTCCTTATGCCGTATATTTCAGTGGAATACAAGATAATGAAAGTGTTTCTTTCAGCATCTATCCCGGGCATAAAGGTCAAGTGAAACTAACCGACTTCTTGCGTAATGATGAAGAATTGGCTGGTGAAATCACAACTATGACCAACGACACTGTGACGACCCCCATAGGAAAAATGGTCATACATGCTTTGAGTGATTCGGTGAGTTATGATGCTCCTGTGTATGTGTCACGCATAGGATATCAAGCGGCAACCCGCAATTATACATCACGTCTTTCTGTTGTTCTCAGCGATGACAAGTCCACGGTTATTAAACTCTCATTCGATGACGTTTGTATTCAACGAGCCGAGGACATACTGAATACGGTGATTGCGGTTTACAACGAAAACTGGATTAAGGACAAGAACCAAATAGCGGTCAGCACCTCGGCTTTTATCAGCGATCGCTTGGGAGTGATTGAACAGGAATTAGGCAATGTGGACGATAATATCTCCTCTTACAAGAGTGAACACCTATTACCTGATGTTCAGGCAGCAGCCAATATGTATATGACTCAAAGCAGTGAAACAAACGCACAAATCCTTGCTTTGAACACGCAATTGTCCATGGCGCGATACATTCGGAATTACCTGACCAATTCTACCAGCAAAAACCAATTACTACCTGCCAATTCAGGCATAGAAAGCCCCGGCATTGAGCAACAGATTGCCAATTATAATACTGCACAACTTCGACGGAACGATTTGGTGGCTAACAGTAGTGAAACGAACCCCTTAGTGGTAGATATGGATCAATCATTGGAAAATATGCGTCATGCCATCATCATCTCCATCGACAACCATATCACTACATTGAATACTCAGTTACGTTCTCTTCAGCAAAGTGAGAGGCAAACTACAGCTCGAATCGCAGCTAATCCTACACAAGGTAAATATCTTTTGTCTGTGGAGCGTCAACAGAAAGTCAAAGAGGCACTTTACCTGTTCCTGTTGCAGAAACGTGAGGAGAACGAACTGTCACAGGCTTTCACAGCCTGTAATACCCGCGTCATCACGCCACCGACCGGAAGTTCCATACCCACTGCTCCGGTCAAGAAAAAAATTCTACTGGTAGCCATTGCATTGGGTATCCTCATACCAATTGTCATCATTTTCATTCGTGAGAACATGAATACCAAGGTGCGTGGGCGCAAAGATTTGGAGAACCTTTCGCTCCCGTTTGTGGGCGAAGTTCCCTTGGCATCGGATGGAAGAAAGAAAAAAGAATCCCAAACCTCCAAGCGTATTATTATTCAGCAAGGTAGCCGTGACATGGTGAACGAGGCTTTCCGGGTATTACGTACCAATATGGAATTTATCTTGGATGCTGACAAGAATGGGCAAGCGAGTGTAACCCTCTTTACCTCGTTCAATCCAGGAAGCGGTAAGACATTCCTGACTATGAACACGGCGGCAGCCTTTGCCTTGAAAGGTAAACAAGTGTTGATTATTGACGGTGACTTGCGGCATGGCTCTGCATCTTCCTACTTGGATAGACACGCCAAAGGTCTGAGCGATTATTTGGGCAAGCGTGAAAATGACGCATTCAGCTTGATTAAGGAAAATCCAGATTACCCGAATTTACATCTGTTACCTTCGGGTACCATTCCTCCCAATCCGACCGAACTTTTGGCTGAACCCCGTTTCAAGGAACTCGTTGAACAGATGCGTACACAATATGATTACATCTTTATTGACTGTCCACCCATTGACATTGTGGCCGACACGCAAATCATAGAAAAGCTGGCCGACCGCACCATCTTTGTGGTACGTGCAGGTCTGTTGGAACGCGACATGCTGCCCGAATTGCAACGCTTCTATGACGAAAAGCGTTTCAAGAACATGGCTATCGTGCTGAACGGCACGGAAGGTGGCACCGGCCGAATATGGCTACCGATACGGTTACAAATATGGCTACCAATACGGCTACGGAAACAAGAGCTATTACGGTAGCAGCAAAGGATAAACAAGCCTCAGACTGATTATAATGTGGCTATTCCGTAAGAAACAGTCTTTGGAAGAAAGCGGATTTTTCCGAGACTTCACCGACTGGCATTGTCATATTCTTCCCGGTGTAGATGACGGTGTGCAGTCTATGGATGAAGCTCTACAAATACTTGCCGAATATGAGCGACTCGGCATCAAAAAGGTATGGCTTACGCCGCATATCATGGAGGATATGCCCAACACAACGCGACATCTGCGTGAACGCTTTAACGAATTAAAAGCCGTTTACCAAGGCAATGTCGTATTGAACCTCGCTTCCGAGAATATGCTTGACAATCTATTTGAGGAACGATTAAACAAGAACGACCTGCTGCCTATTGGTAAAGAGGGCAAGCACCTGTTGGTGGAAACTTCTTATTTCAATCCCCCTATTGGGTTACATAATATCTTCCTACGTATAAATTCAAAAGGCTATTTCCCTATATTGGCACATCCTGAACGATACTTGTATATGGATGAAAATGAATATAAACAGTTGAAGGCTATGGGCGTGAAGTTTCAACTGAACTTATTTTCAATTTTGGGCTTGTACGGAAAGGATGTAAAGGAAAAAGCAAAAAGCTTAATGTGTAGAAGAATGTATGAATATATCGGTACCGATTTGCATCAAGTTGAAATTTTAAATAGTATGTTATATCGTAAAATTTACCCTAAAGGAGTTGGCATTCAATTGATATCCAATTCTAAAGAACGAATATAATACCTATTTATAAACCATGTCATCTACAGCCAACAGAGTCATTAAAAACGCCGGGTACCTGTATGCCAAGATGGGTATAACGATGTTCATATCGTTATATACCACTCGGCTAATACTCAATTCGCTCGGGGTTTCTGATTTTGGTATTTTCAATATCGTTGGTGGTGCAATTGCCATGTTGGGTTTCCTCAATGCCGCTATGGCCGGAACTACCCAGCGTTTTATGTCTTATACAGAAGGGGAAGGAAACAAGGAAAAACAAAAAAGCATCTTTAATGTAAGTCTTATATTACATTTTATCATTGCGTGCTTAGTTAGCATTGCGTTGTTAATAGCCGGTTTGTTTTTCTTTAATGGCATACTCAATATTCCAATTGAGCGTGTTTACGCAGCAAAGGTTGTATATGGTTCACTTATAATAAGTACAATGTTTACTATCATGAGCGTACCTTATGATGCAACACTGAACGCCCATGAGAATATGCGATATTATGCATTTGTCGGCATCTTAGAATCATTGCTAAAACTCGCGGTTGCATTCGCCTGTGTTTATACGCAAAACGACAAACTCATCACCTATGGTGCTCTAATGGCTTGTATTCCGCTAATTACGCTTACCATAATGAGGGTTTATTGCCATCGACATTACGAGGAATGCACCATTAAGATTAAGCGATATTGGAACAAGCAGTTAATGAAAGAAATGACAGGTTTTGCAGGATGGAATTTGTTTCAAACGGGAGCTGCGATTATTACCAATAATGGCGTCAGCATTGTAATGAATATGTTTTTTGGTCCGGTTATTAATGCCGCACAAGGAGTTGCAAATCAATTATGCGGTCAATTATTGGCATTAACCAATAACTTGGTAAAGGCAATCAATCCTGTCATTATGAAGACTGAAGGACAACAGCAGCATGAAAAGGTAGTTGGTTTTGCCTTAACAGGCTCTAAAGCCACATTCTTTATGACTTCTCTTTTTGCTCTGCCTGCAATAGTCATGATGCCCAACCTGCTAAAAATATGGTTGAAAAATGTTCCTGATTATGCAGTATTCTTTGCACAATGCCAATTAGTCATTTATATGTGTGAGAACTTATCCTCTGGGTTAAATACCGCAATCTCAGCAACCGGGAAGATAAGAAATATTTCCATTTCAAAATCTATTGTAAAGTTTTTGTATCTACCAATGTCATATTTACTTTTCAAATTAGGAGTTTCTGTTTACATAGTATATATATTGTTGGTAATGATACAAGGAGTTATCAATGGAATTACAGTACCTGTTCACTTTATAGCTAAATATTTCAATCTTGGTTTTATAACTTATTTCAAAAGGATGTTGTTTCCATGTTTGATTATTACAGGCATAGTACTGGCAATTGGTGCAGGATTAACTGTGTTGCTTGATGGATGGCTACAACTGATTGCCGTTTTCTCCGTAAGCATTATAACAAACATCCTTTTGTTCTATTCTTTGTGGCTGACAAAAGAAGAACGCACTATCGCTCAAGGATTAATCGCTAAAATAAGAAGACGGTAATGATAACTTTATCAAATAAAGCTGATTGTTGTGGATGTAGTGCTTGTGTTTCAGCCTGCTCGCACAAAGCCGTGTCATTTGTCCAAGATGGCGAAGGCTTTATGTATCCCCAAGTTGACACAGACAAATGTATAAACTGTGGATTATGTGAAAAAGTCTGTCCAATAATAAAGTATAAGGAACTGCCTAAAGATGCTAACCCCGATGTCTATGCTGCAATAAATAAAGACACAGACGAATACTTCCAATCTTCATCAGGAGGCATTTTTATATTGTTATGCAAATATATTATATCGCTTGGTGGCGTGGTATGTGGGGTACGTTATGATGACAATTTTCAAGTTAAGCATACTTTTGCCCATACTCTTGAAGAATGTATTCCATTTATGGAGTCTAAATATGTGCAAAGCGATATTCAGGGGATATTTCCCGAAATTAGACAGTTAATAAAAAAATCCGTTCCTGTTTTATTTTCTGGTACGCCATGCCAAGTTGCAGGATTAAAAACATATTTGCAAAAAGATTATCAAAATCTATTTACAACAGATATAATTTGTCATGGTGTTCCATCCCCTTTAGTCTTTAAAGACTATCTAACTTTTGTAAAAGGAAAGAGAGAGATTTCACACATTAATATGAAATCAAAATCGGCAGAGAAGGGAACTGCCATACGGATTGATTTCGCCGATGGGAAAAGCATACGTCGTACATTGAAAACAGACCTGTGGAACAAGTTATACTTTAGTCATTACATTGTTCGCCCTTCATGCCATGATTGTCAATTTACTCATTATAACCGAGCCGGAGATATAACCATTGGAGATTATTGGGGTATATCAAAATACTATCCCAAATTCTATTCCGAGAAGATGGTTTCGCTAGTTATGGTAAACAATGATAAAGGCAATTTATTGTTTAATGAAATTTTCCAATCTATTGATGCCATACAGATTAATAAATATGAAGCATCTCAGAATTCACTAAAAGCTCCATGTAAACCAAATTCTAATCGCTGTCAATTCTGGATTGATTATTCAGAACACAATTTTAAGTTTATAGCCAATAAATATTTAGACTATAACTTTTACAATCGCCTAAAAGAACATATTCGTATGATTCTGTTGAGACGATAATGGAAATAAGAGATGATATTATTCTGATGTGAAAGTAAGCAAAGAAACATAACATATCTTTACGTGATTGTGAACAGCTTTTTAATAGAATGAATCTCGACAAATCATAAATGGCAACCTATAAATGAATGGACAAGGATGAAAATTGGTATTGTAACAATGCATGATGCCTTAAATGCCGGAGCTATACTTCAAGCTTATGCTTTACAAACTTGTTTAGAAGGTATGGGACATCAAATTGAGTTCATAGATATAGAACGCCAATATAAATTTAATTGGAGAAACTATATAGCGAAGTCACCTCAAGCGATGTGGCATAAATGGATTGATAGTTATAACTTGGAATTTTATCGTAGAGATAGAGACTGGAACAAATGCTTACATAAAAGCAAGGTTCATTATCGCACATATAAACAACTGCAGGAAAATCCCCCAGAATATGATGCTTACATAGTGGGAAGTGATCAAGTGTGGAATTTCTTACGGGAATTAAGTCCATTGCACCTGTTGGATTTTGTACCTAAGGACAAGAAACGCATATCATACGCAGCAAGCATGGGGCAATGCAATATTCCCAAACATTTACATAGTGAATTGAAAAGGCATTTAACGAAATTCCATGCAATCTCTTTGCGTGAAGATAGCGGTGTGGATTTTGTGAATAGACTCATGGAAGCAAATGTTGCTTGCAAAACTATTGACCCGACATTACTTATCGACCAACAATACTACGATAAAATTTGTGAAACTCCTACCATGCAAAAGCCATTCGTAGTTTCATATATTCTATCGCAGTTAGATCAACAACAATGCCACAATTTGACAGAATGGGCTAAGCAGCAACACAAGTTATTTATTAATCTCAGAAATCCGTCCACTTGTATTCGCATCCCTAACATACGCAATGTTGTGGTTACCCCCTATCTGTGGCTGGGCTATATCAAAAAATCCGACTTTGTTATTAGTGGTTCATTTCATGCCACAGTCTTTTCGTTGATATATCACAAACCATTTTTTGTAATGCTCCCCAAAGAACTGAAAGTAAAAGGTGGGAATGTTAGAATTAATTCATTGCTTGAACCTCTTGGCCTTCAGCATCGCATTTTGTATGACGATGATGTGTCAACAATGAATTCTGTTGCCAACCAAGGTATCGATTGGACTGCGGTGGATACATATTTAAGCGAGCAACGTGAACTATCCATAAATTATTTACAATCAAGCCTTTTATGATTTCAGTTGTCATTCCTCTATATAATAAAGCGCATACCATTGCGGATACTCTTCATTCCGTGATGAGTCAGACTCACACAGATTTTGAAGTTATCATAGTAAATGATGGCTCAACGGACAACGGTGTGGAAGTCATCAAACAGAATTTCAATGACCCACGAATTCGAATAATCAATCAAGAAAATCAAGGCGTATCAGTTGCAAGGGACAGAGGTGTAGAGGAAGCGCAAAGCAATTATATCGCTTTCCTTGATGCCGATGACAAATGGCATTCAGAATATTTAAGGATTATGAATACAGCCATTTCCCGTTATCCCAATGCAGCATTATATTCTTCCGGCGGTTTGATATATAATGCGGATGGCAGTGTTTCATATCGCTTAGCAAAAAAGCATTTAAATAAAATTGAAACTTGTGACTTTTTTGAGAATCCACATGTGTACATTCACACATCTGCAGCCATCATAAATAAATCATTTTTTAAACAGACAGATGGCTCACCTCGCGGTATGAGAAGGTTGGAAGATTTTGCCTTGTTCTTTCAAATTGCTTTAAAAGGACCATTTGTATATATTGGCTTACCTATTAGTAAATATGTAGGTGGAGTTCCTGGGCAAACAACAAGCAATACGCTTGAAAATAAGTTTGAGATCCTTAAATGCTTTTGCTTTTTATATAACTTCATATCAGAGAAAAACCGGCAGGTTCAAAATAAATCGCTGAAAGCGTTCTTTAGGTATGCACTCAGGCATAATTTCAAATATTGCATAAAAAAAAGAGACTATGATGGTCTTGATTTCTATCTGAAAAATTTGTCTAACGATTGCCTATCGCTTTTTTATAAGTGGGAATTAATGTTATATAAAAGCGAAAAAAGAACTCTATCCATATTATGGATTGACCTTACCAAAATGTTTTGGAGAATAAGCAGGAAACCTGTTGTCAATGAAAATATTGAATTAAGAAAGATTGATAGTCAATATCTGAACTGGTAATATAATAAAATGACAGCAATATTTATTAAGTTAGAGCTAAAGGTTTGGAAAATGATTGTTCGTTACGCAAAAGAAAAATCGTTCTATCCTTATCTATACAAGTCTTATTGGCATTATCTTTTCCACAAAAGTGAAACTGGTAAAAACACCTCTTGTTATTACTCTGCTCGCCCAAATCCTGGAGCAGGAATCGGGCATCAAATAGCCAACTGGATAGCTGGCTATTGGTTTGCGCAGCAATTTAGACTAAAATTTGCTCACATTCCTTTCTCCACTAAGAAATGGGACGACTTCTTAGGATTCGGATATGGGAATCCCAAAGTTGAAGACCTAAAAAAAAAGGGATATAAAATTCGCAGACTACCGCTGTTTGATGAGAAAAACAACGCAGAAATGCTGCTCAATAAACGAATCATCCAATCGTATGAAGGGAAACGAGTAGTTTTCGTTGCTGAGCAAGACCAGTTTTATCATGACCAGTTTGGCGTAATAGAATACATAAGAAAAAAATTCTACTCTGCCCCAAGCAGGAAGAATGATCGACTGACTTATTCACCCGACCATTTCAATATAGCCATACATGTGCGTCGCGGCGATATTATGACTGACGCGAATAATCCAAACTTGACCATGCGTTATCTGAGCAATGACTATTTTGAAAAGGTGTTGAAGCAAGTGATTGACAATATTAACGTAAACAAACCTATTCATATCTACTTCTTTTCGCAAGGTAAGCCGGAAGACTATCCTGAATTTGCAGAATTTCCCAATTTGCATTGGTGTTTGGATATGGGAGCGCAAGATTCGTTTCTTCATTTTGTCTATGCTGATTTGCTTATTACCAGTAAAAGTTCTTTCTCCTACAAACCGGCATTACTAAGCTACGGAATCAAGGTATGTCCCCGCGACTTTTGGCACGGCTACCCTCTGGGCAAGGACTGGATACTTTGCGACAACAACGGGCGGTTTGACATTACACAATTGAATTCATAGACCATATTCATGAAGCAAAGATTAGATTACATAGACGAGATGAAAGGTTTCGCCATATTGACATAAACATTCGTGTCTCCCAGCGATTTGCACGAGATGCTGGTAATTGACACCACCATGCTCATTAGCACCACCATGCCCCCACTACCTGTTTGGATACCTCGTTTTTGAAGTACCCGTGTTAAGATTCATCATGTTCGGAAATAAATAATGAAAACCTCTTTCGCTTTTTTGTTTAAAGCCTTGCGCAAATTGTATGCCAAGGCATCTGGCAGTCATATCTTGATGCCCCTGCCCCGAGAAACCGACCCAGATAAAGCTTCAGATATGATTTATGAACTTTTGGTTCAGGACAAACCTTGCATGATTGCACGTTTCGGAAGCACAGAGTTTGCAGCTCTAGTAAATTACTTGGGTGTAAATTCACCGCATCGCTCTGTATGGAAGTACATTCAAGGGGAACAACCTGAATGGTGGTGGAATAAAAACATCATGAGTCAGATGCAGCAGTGGAGCGGATTTTTCCCCCCTACCGAGGCAAACATGCAACGCTTCGGCGACTTGATGATGGAAGACATGAAACAGCTTGATTTGCTTGGTAGTTGGATAAATAATGAATACGTAGTAGCCAATTATATAAAACAAGCAAAATACGTACACCTGCGACTACTTGAACCATTTTGGTCAAAAGAACCTTGGACAAGAGTATTGTGCGGAAAGCGTGTGCTTGTTGTTCACCCTTTTTCCTATATTATAGAAAAACAATATCAGGAGAACAGGCACAAACTATTTGACAATCATGACGTATTGCCTGAGTTTTATCTTCAAACCATTCAGGCCGTGCAGAGCCTCGGTGGTGATTCCAATGGATTTGCCGACTGGTTTCAAGCACTGGACTGGATGAAGCATGAGATAGACCAACGCAACTATGACATAGCTTTGATAGGCTGCGGGGCATACGGTTTTCCTCTTGCAGCCCATGTGAAGCGGCAAGGGAAAAAGGCTGTCCATTTGGGTGGGAGTTTGCAGCTATTATTTGGTATCATAGGACGGCGATGGGAAGACCCTAATTATGGTGTAAAAGAATGGGGAATACCGGAGGGAAGCTATACGAGATTAATCAACGAATATTGGGTAAGGCCGGGTGATGTTGGAAAGCCTCGTAATGCCAAAGAGGTGGAAGGTGCTTGTTATTGGTAAATCAGGTGTGGAAGTTATGAAGAATCTGTTCAAGAGAATTTTGTCACTGCTGTTTTTGCTACAGTTGAAAGCCAAAGCAGGCATTACTGTGAGTCGTTCCATTTTGTTGCGTGTCAAAGTGCAATTAAATGGAAGAAATAATAATGTTTCGATTTCAAATGCAGATGCTGTAAATCTTACAATGAATATTCAGGGAGCAAACAATGTCGTTAACATTATTGCAGCAAATGATTCTCGAACTTCTATAGCAAATGTGCATATAGATATAGTAGGTACAGAATGTATGGTGGCCATAGCCGAAGGTGCAAAAATATTTAATGCCAGAATAGTTGTGAGAGGATCTAAGTGTAGAATAAGCATAGGTAATAAATCAACCCTTGGCAGTGGGATGCTTGTGTGTATGGGCAGTAGCAATTATGTCAAAATTGGGAGTCAATGCATGTTGGCTGACAATATAGATATATGGGCCACTGATTCTCACCCAATATATAACATGGATACACGCGAACAGATAAACATTTCCAAATCAATTATAATAGGTGATTATGTGTGGCTCGGAAAAAATGTCACTATCCTCAAAGGAGTTAATATAGGCGACAATGCTATCGTAGGTATGAATTCCACGGTTACAAAAGATGTCGGCACTTGTTGCCTGGTTGCAGGCTATCCAGCAAAAGTATTGAAAGAAAGAGTCACTTGGAAACGTAAATTTACTGAAATATGAAAAAAGTTTTACATATATTGCATGAACTGAAATATTCAGGTGCCGAAATAATGTATGCAGGTGCAGCACCTGTTTTTCAAGAATTGGGATATGAACTATATGTAATAAATAGTGCCGCTAGACTTGGTGAATATGCTGTTCATTTTGAGAAAGCCGGCTATAAGGTGTTACATTGGCCCTATCCAAAGGGTATTTTAGAACGATGGAAGTATTATGCTAATGTGATAAAATTCATCAAGAGTGAGCATATAGATGTCATTCATATTCATGATTCAGGTTTAAAATGGGGAATGTCTTATTGTGCGTGGCGGGCAGGCATAAAGGTTGTTTACACCTGTCATAATTGTTTCCCTATAAGGTGGTTTTCTAGGCCTTATCAGATTTATCTTAGATATACAGCCAAACATATTTTTGGTTGCAAAATCCAAAGCATAAGCAATTCCGTTTATAATAACGAATTGCATCGTTTTTATAATCGCACCACGCTGATTAATAATTGGTATAATAACCGCCGTTTTTTTCCTGCCACAGAAGAAGAAAAACAGATGGTGAGGAAAGGACTTGGAATATTGAATCAAACGTTGGTACTTATTTCAGTGGGTGGATGCAGCCTTATTAAACAGCACACCGAAATAATTAAAGCCTTGCCAGAAGTCATTAAAGCACAGCCAGATGTCTTATATCTTCATTTAGGCGAAGGCTCGTTATTGGATGAAGAAGTGAAATTGGCGCAGAGTTTAGGGGTAAGTGACCACATACGTTTCTTAGGCAACAAGGATGATGTAAGGAGATTCTTGATAGCAGCTGATATATACCTTATGACCAGCCAATTTGAAGGGATATCCATCACGACTATTGAGGCTATGGCATGTAGAATCCCTGCAATATTATACGATGTTCCCGGATTGCGAGATTTTAATAGCCAGCAGGAGTGTGCCATGCTAATTGAGGCTGACCATCATATCCTTGCCAAGTCAATATTATCATTGTATTCAAATAAAAGTTATGCAGAGAGATTGAAAAATGATGCGTACAAACGTGTTAATACTATCTACAATATGGATGTCAATGTGGGCAAAATAGTAGAACTGTATAAAAAATAAAACAGGCTCCAATGTTATACGATGATCAAGAGAAGAATGTACATAAGCAAGGCTGGATTTTAATCACTGTCTTTTGTTGTGTGGCCGTTGCAGAATGGTTGGACGTAACATTCTATTATACCCAATTCCCTCTTTCCACATATATATCGCTGTTGTGCATATTAGTTGGCATTTTTTTTATGATTAGATTGGTTCGTCAACAGGAATACGAGCTGATCGATTATAGGAATTTGCTATTATCACTTATAGCATGGAATATCTTGGCCATAGGCAGAGGTGTTATAAGCGCAAGTTCATATTGGGATTGGAAATTCCTTTTGTTCACTAACATGCCGACCTTGCTCGTGCCGTTATCTGCATTATTGGGCAGTAATATTCATTCCATTGGGAGACTGCTTCGTTTCATTTTTCCATTTTACTTCATCTTAGCCTTCTTGACGTTACTGCCCATTGGGGTACACCTGATAGCCTATCTATGGACACCATTGTATTTCTTGATACTCTGCTTGCCCTACATGACAAGAAAGCAGAAAATTATGGTGTTAATTCTGATTGCGGTTGTTTTTGCTGCATATTTTGAAGGCCGTTCCAGCACCATAAGAATATGTGTAGCATTGGTAATCGCATTCTCATATAGATTTATTATAAACTACACACGTTTTTTTTTCGCTCTGCATAAGGTGTTGTTTGTCCTGCCGATTGTATTTTTCATTTTAGGTGTAACAGGCTCATTCAACATTTTCAATATGCAGTCATACATTGATAGTGAGGTGGTTGTCGAAGGTGCTGCCGGAGCAACCGAGAATATGTTGGCAGATACACGCACGTTTCTTTATCAAGAAACATTAACATCTATGAATAAGCACAATTCATTTTTGTTTGGTGAAGGTGGATGTGGAAAGTATGAGTCATTGGCATTCAAAAATGATCTATTTGGTGCTTATAGGTATGCGTCAGAGGTAGGTGTTTTGAATACGCTGTTATATTCTGGAATCATAGGTGTGCTGCTTTATGCGCTGGTTTTCTACAAAGCATCAAGATTGGCAATCTGTCAGTCGAATAATGTATTGACTAAACTCATAGGGTTGTTTGTGATTTTCAGATGGGATTATTTCTTTGTTGAAGAGTTCACGAAATTTAACACCAACTTCTTTTTCTTGTGGTTGATGATCGGAATGTGTTTATCTCCCACTTTCAGAAACATGAGTGACGAAGAAATTGAAAACTTAATAGTAAACGGTGAATATGAAAAGTAAAATAATTAAGCGTATTTGGATTGGTGTTATTTCCATTTTGATGAAACTTCCTCTTACAGGATATTGTCGTGGGAAATTAATTCAGTTGCTTGGAGTAAACATAGAAAAGCTACCTCAAGAAAGACTTCGCGTATTCATAGGAGAAGGAGTTAAATTCGATAACTTATACCCTAATTTAATACAAATTGGAAATTGGACTACTATCGCTACCGGCTGTTTGATTTTAACGCATTATATAGACACCAACAGACCTGCTCCTGGATATACTTTCGTTCCGGGTAGGGTAAAAATCGGTAGAGCTTGTTTTATTGGAGCCAATTCTGTCATTTGCAACACAGTGTGGAGATAGGCGATAATTCCATAGTTGCGGCTGGATCTATTGTAACAAAGAGTATTCCATCAAATCAAATTTGGGGCGGAAATCCGGCTAAGTTTATAAAAGAGAGAAAATTGTAATGCATGGAATTACCACTATGAAATCAATTGCCGTTTTACTCACAGTATTCAATCGAAAGGAACAAACATTGCAGTGTTTGAGCAATCTATTTGCTCAAAACATTCCCAATGGATATAATTTTGATGTATATCTCACCAATGACGGGTGTACTGATGGTACACCTGAGGCTGTATCCACCCAATTTCCACAGGTAATTATCATAAATGGTAATGGCAATTTGTTTTGGAATAGAGGAATGTATGTGGCATGGAACAGAGCAGCAAAGGAGAAAGACTATGATTATTATTTATGGTTGAATGATGACACTTTTGCTTATGATTTCATGCTGGCTTCATTGTTAAATGCAGCGATAGAAACAAACAGTAAGGCAATTATAGTCGGAGTAACACAATCAACGGATAAAACACATTCCACTTATGGTGGCCGACTTACGAATGGACAATTGCCAAAACCTTGTGGCAAACTACAACCGATACGATACTTCAACGGAAATATAGTTCTTGTTCCCAAATCTGTTTATATGATATTAGGAAACTTAGATTACTATTTTACGCATAGTAAAGGAGATTTTGACTATGGAATGAGAGCCAATAAAGCCGGAATTAAAATGTATCAGGTAGGGGAATATCTTGGCGAATGCGATTTACATCCCACGCTTGACAAATGGTGCGATCCAACAATCCCATTCACGCAGCGGTGGAAAATGTTGCACCGTCCCAATGGTATGCCACCCAAAGAAATATACCATTTAAATCTTCGCCACCGAGGTTTGGCTAGTGCTATTGTTCACTATTTCACTGTTTACCTGCGGTGCGTATTTCCTCAGTTATGGAATAAAAGAAATCAAAAATACCTAAGCAGAAACAATAGATAAACTATATAGGGTATGAAAGAGTTCAAAGATTTACAGATAGCTGTAGCCGGAACAGGCTACGTAGGCCTTAGTATTGCCACGTTACTTTCGCAGCACCATCGTGTAACAGCGGTAGATGTGATACCAGAAAAGGTGGATAAACTGAACAAGCGTATTTCGCCTATTCAGGACGAGTATATCGAAAAATACTTAGCAGAAAAGGAACTTTACCTAACTGCTACGATTGATGGAGCCAAAGCCTACAGCAATGCTGATTTTGTGGTAATTGCTGCGCCTACCAATTATGACCCGGCTCTTAACCACTTTGACACTCATCACATTGAAGATGTAATTGACCTCGTATTAAGTGTCAATCCCGATGCTGTAATGGTAATAAAAAGCACCATTCCGGTGGGTTATTGCCGCTCGCTTTATATGAGATATGCGGCAAGAGGCATAAAGAAATTAAATCTGCTATTTTCGCCAGAATTCCTGCGTGAGAGTAAGGCTCTCTATGACAACCTCTATCCCAGCCGCATTATCGTAGGCTATCCGAAGATGATGGACGAACGTTTCGCGGAGGAAAATGCCGCCATTCAAGCCCTCACCGACATTGCAAAAATGGAAGAAGCTGCCCACATTTTTGCTGCACTTTTGCAGGAAGGAGCAATCAAGGAAGGCATCCCTACACTATTCATGGGTATGAAGGAGGCCGAAGCAGTGAAACTCTTTGCCAATACCTATCTCGCTTTACGAGTGAGTTATTTCAATGAACTTGACACCTATGCCGAGGTAAAAGGACTTGATACCCGCTCAATAATTGATGGGGTTTGCCTTGATCCGCGAATAGGCACTTTCTACAATAATCCCAGTTTTGGTTACGGTGGATATTGCCTGCCCAAGGACACCAAACAACTGCTTGCAAACTATCAGAGTGTGCCGCAAAATATGATGACTGCCATTGTGGAAAGTAATCGTACCCGAAAGGATTTCATAGCTGACCAGGTGTTGCGTAAAGCGGGTTATTATGACTATTACAGCAAGGGAAACTATGAAGCTACCGAAGAACGCCAGTGCATAATTGGTGTGTATCGTCTAACGATGAAATCTAATAGCGACAATTTCCGCCACTCATCAATTCAAGGCGTAATGAAACGTATCAAGGCCAAAGGCGCAACTGTAATTATCTACGAACCCACTCTTGAGGACGGAAGCACCTTCTTTGGCAGCGAGGTCGTAAACGATTTAGCTTCTTTCAAGCAGCGCAGTCAGGCTATCATTGCCAATCGTTACGCCCCTGTACTTGACGATGCGAAGGAAAAAGTATATACCCGCGACATCTTCCGCCGAGATTAATATGCCAGCACCAGTTGTAGTATTTGGTTTCAATCGCCCAGATGTTTTTGGCGAAACCATTAGAGCACTGAAGAACAATTCTTTAGCTACAGATACCAACCTGTATATCTTCATTGATGGGCCAAGGAACGAAGAAGATGTGCCTAAAGTGGGCGATGTCGCTAAAATTGCTCACGCTGTTACAGGCTTTAAGTCGGTGACGGTGAACGCATTGCCAGTAAATAAGGGATTGGCTAATTCCATCATTTCAGGTGTAACGGAAATTATTGAGCAGTATGGTAGAGTGATAGTGGTAGAGGACGATTTGATAGTAGCTCCGTCGTTCCTCACTTATATGAACCAGTTCCTCGACAAGTACAAACATGATTATCGTATATTTCAGATTTCAGGTTTTGGCGTAAAAATAAAGCCGCCAACGGATTATAACTATGACATATATATGCATATCCGGGCACAGTCATGGACATGGGGAACATGGAAAGACCGCTGGGAAACAGTTGACTGGAAAGTATCAGATTTCATTGAACTATCTCGCGACAAGAAAAAACAGAGGGCTTTTAATAAAGGCGGCAGTGATTTGTTCGGTATGCTAAAAGGATACATGAATGGGGTAAATAATTCGTGGTACATACGTTTTAACTATTCAATGTTCAAACAGAAGAAATATGCCATTGTCCCTGTTAAGTCATTAGTTCTGAATGAAGGTTTTGGTGCCGAAGCCACTCATTGCAACACCTATAATCGATATAAAGTTGACTTTCAAGGAGAAGAGAAAAAGTATTTTACATCACCCAGTACAATAGAACCAGACATAAGACTATATCAGCAAGCAGTGAAGTATTGGAGTATTAGATATAGAATTTATGGTAAAATCATGACGCTAATTTACAAATTAACGAAATGGGGTTAATCAAGACGATAAAAAAATGGCGTGACTTATATTACAAATACGTCATTTTGAGAAGATATAAGATTGGCAAGAATTTCCATTTGGGAAGGAATGTGTTCATTTGGGCCAAGGAAAAAGTGGAGATTGGTGACAACTGCTATATAGGACGCTATTCATCAATTGAAACAAATTGTATTATAGGTGACAATGTTTTGATAGCCAACAATGTTGCTATCGTTGGGCGATACGATCACAACTATCAACAGGTAGGCACTCCAATTAGGTTGGCATCCCAAATCAGAGATGAAAATTATAATTGGAAAGGATGTCATGAAATAACCATTATAGGGTCAGATGTTTGGATAGGATATGGTAGTATCGTAATGAGCGGCGTTCATATAGCGGATGGTACTATTGTAGCCGCAGGAAGTGTTGTAACTCGCGATACAGAGCCATACTCGATAATTGCTGGTGTCCCGGCAAGAAAAGTAAAAAACCGCTTCGATACTGAAAATGAAAAGCAAATACACATAGCAAAGACTATGTGCAAAGAGTTTTGCAAATAATCGGGAATAAATTTAAATTATCAGAGACCTTACATTGCATTATAAGAAGTTCCTAATTTAATCAAATCGCTATGCCTTTAGTTGAAAAACATTTCACATTAACACCTCGCGTATTGTCTCATCTTGGTGAAGACCTTATCAAAAACGAAAACATTGCCATTGTTGAACTTGTTAAAAATGCCTACGATGCAATGGCCTCTTTTTGTAAGGTCGAGTTCATATTCGCAGGAGATAGGCTAAACCAAATTATAATTGCAGATGATGGCGAAGGCATGGACCTACAGACCATTACTGAGGTTTGGCTTGTTATTGGAACACCCAACAAGCAGAACCAACTCAAAGGAAATGAACGTAGGCGCTTGCCCCTTGGTGAGAAAGGCATAGGACGACTTGGAGTTCACAAACTCGGTCAGCAAATCAAAATGATAACCCATCGTGCAAGTCACAAAGAGGTTACCGTTAATATAGATTGGACACAACTCGATAAAGTAACTGATATTGATGATTTCTGTGTGCAGGTGCATGAGCATGAAACGTCTAAAATTCTCACTCATGGTACAATAATAGAAATCAATAAACTTAAAGGCGATTGGACTATCCGTAAGTTACGGTCTATATATCGCGAATTAAGTTCATTAGAAAGCCCTTTTTCCAATTTATCAGACAGTTTTAAGGTGATAATTGATTCAAACAGGGATATATTTAGCAATCTGCCTAATGTCAAGGAGATACTTGATGCAGCAATGTATCGTGGTCATTGCATCATCAAGGACAATCAAATAAGAGAGTTCCGATATGAATTTCGACCATGGCATAGTCTTAATGACATAGATGGACGCACCGTATGTGTTATCGATGAAACAGAATGCAAACTTAAGCGAGTAAAAGAATCAACAAGCAGTCATAACCTCGCTAATGCTTCATTGGAAGAATTTTCTCTTAGCAAATATAACATTGGCAGCATAACCCTTGACTTGTATATCTTTGAAAAGGATAGTTCCGTTTTTAGTCAGATAGGGATAGAACGTACTTCTGTTAACCAATATCTTTCTGAAAACGGGGGCATCCGAGTTTATCGAGACGGAATTCGCATATACAATTATGGAGAAAAGGATGATGATTGGTTGTCACTTGATTTCAATCGTTTAAAACGAGCTGGAGATAATATAAGCAATAATATCGTTGTTGGTGCAGTCGCACTCAGTCGCAGGGACAGTGCCGACTTGAGAGAAAAAACAAACAGGGAAGGTTTCATCGAGAACGAAGCATTCTATGCCTTTAGGGATGCCGTAATCTATGCGGTAGATATAATCAAAAGATTAAGAAATGCTGATAAATTCCGTCTTATTTCAATCTATAAGAAAAATAAACATACGTCAATTCAGCCTGTACTTACTGACCTTGATGAAATCCAATTTATCATCAAAACTCGCATCAAAGACGAACAAATACAAAACGACCTACTAAGACTTATAACTCGCATCAACTCTCAGTATAGAGAGGTAAGAGATATTCTCATCAAGAGTGCTAATGCCGGATTGAACTTAGGAGCAGTTGTGCATGAACTGGAAAAACAAGTTGCATCTCTGATAGCCTTAGTTCGGAACGACCAATTTGACAAAATAGAAGCTATTGCTAATAATTTGGAGTCGATTATTTCTTCATCCACTTTGATTCTACGTAATTCAAAAATTAAAACAGATAGCCTATCACAATTGGTCTGTAATGTGGTTGATGCTTTACGTTTTCGTTTTTATGACCACCATATTATTGTGTTCACAAATAGGAAATCATCCGATTTCAAAGCCATGTTTAGTATGTCAGCCATGGCTGGGGCACTTACTAATTTATTAGATAATTCTATCTTTTGGGTATGTCAATCGCGTAATGAAGATGAACGTTACATTTACATATATTTGACCGACCAGGTAGAAGAAGGATACGTTTCAGTGGTTGTGCTCGATAATGGTTGTGGCTTCAAGCTAAGTCCTGATGATGCTGTAGAACCCTTTATTACAGGGAAACCGCTTAACATGGGTATGGGGTTAGGATTGCATATAACGAACGAAGTTATGAAAGCGATGAAAGGCAAATTATTAATTCTCAATAAAAATGATATACTCATTCCTAACAAGGCAGTTAAAAAGGGCATTGACAAAGCTATTGTCGCACTATGCATCCCCAAAGCATGACAGATTAATTCAAAATAGAACTAAAAGCATGGATATAATAAGAGATTTCATCAAGTCGGCAGTGATAATTGATGATAAAGAAGAAGAACTAGAACCATTGGCAAAGGCTTTGGAAGCAGAAGATATATTTGTGGATAAAATCCCATACGATGGCGTTGATACTAAATTTAGCATTAAAAAAAAATCGGAATATTTTCTTCTTTGATTTAATCCTTAATGGAAATGCGGATCAAATATCTGTAAATATTGCCATAATCTTGTCTTTTTTATCCAAACTCCCTCCTGCTAAACAAATGGGATTATATGGAATCGTTGTTTGGACTAAACATACAGAAGATGTCATTGCATTAAAAGAGGGATATTCAGTAAATGTCTCTAAAAAATAAGATGGCATATGAAGATGATAGGGCATGACCATTTCATATGCCATTCTTATAGTCATTTTTCCGTGCTTTCTCACATACTTCTATCCGACAGGACATGACGTTCCGGAAGAAGTCTGATGACCTCTTCTGATTCTGTGAGTAAAATCATATCATGCTGCTTTAGCTGTTTTGTTTCTGATTTTTTCTATCATCAGTATGGCATTTGCCGTATGTATTCCAAAGAAAATCCACAGTATTTCCGTCTTCCTGTTTCTGGCCTTTATCCTTGAGAGCGAGTAATGTTGCTTTTGAGTGCCGAAGCTTCCTTCAAGCCGTGTTGCCCTTTCTTTTGAGAGTTCGCTTCTAAGCACCTTCCTCAAAGGCTCATCTTTGGCCGCCCTTCCCTTGCGCACAAAGGATGTGGATATCCCATATTTTGTACAGAACTTTCTGTTGGCATTATTGGCATATATGGAATCGGCAGCCACACATCTTACCCTTACATTCATAAGCTTCTGCTGCATACGGATACAGTCCTTCAAGCGTATACCCTCATTGAATGCCTTGAACGAGAGGTGTTCGATGAACGATATGCCGTCTATCTGTATATTATTGACCTTTGCACCGAACTCGACGGACTTGGTTTCCTTGCCTCTGACGATGGGACGTACATAATGACGGTCAATGCTGACGATGCGGTCACTGACTTTCCGCCCTTCAAACATTTCCTTTTCTTGTACAAGCACCTTTCTGATGATGGAAAGACGCTTATGATAATCCTGGGTATATCGGAGTAAAGCACCGTACTCGCTATGGATCCCATCCCTTTGACTGAGGAGCTTTTCAAGAAGCTTGATCATACGGCGCTTAAGCATTCTTGTCCTTGAAGCTCTCCTCTTTCTTTTCTTGCAGTAGGACAGATAGGATTCCGCCACATTCCTGTATTTGTTGCGCGGACGCCTTATGCCCAGCTCCCTGCAATGCCGGCATATATGCCTGTAGAGCCATTCGAGGCTTTCCCAAAGGAGTTTCATGTCCGTAGGAAAACGCATGTGGCTTTCATAGCATGTGGCATCGGTCATGCAGACGTGAAGGTTATCAAGATAAGGTTTCCAGTGTGAAGCCAGGAGCTCCTGGAAAGAATCAATGTCAAGGCGGGATGCTATCTCATTACGGATGGCACTGACTATCTTGAAGTTGGTTATGGGAAGGGACGGGGGAATCATAATTCCACAGAAAATCTGGTAGTGTATGTTCCCGTTCAGATGTTCCACCAGTTGCCTGTCGGAGAATCCGGTGTATGCCTTCAGGACCATAAGGGCGATCTTTGCGGAAGGACTGAATCTGTTCCTGCGTCCCAGGCGCCGGTCCGACAGGCCGGCGGCTTTTGCCATACATTCAAACGGAAAGACCGAATGAAGCTTGCCAAGCTCACTCTCATTAAAACTCTTGCGGTATTTTTCCAGAATATCAAATTCTGTAAAACCCAAAGTAGGGTGAATTTCTGAAATATTCACTATCTTTGCCATATCTTATTAGTTTGGATATTTCCCCCGTTTTGGCCGTCAAATCTTATTTTCGGGGGAATACCTAAAGATACAAAAAAGCCAACTAATTCGCAATACTTTGTGTATGAATTAGTTGGCTGATTTTGTAATATTTAATGAATGTCCCTAAAAGAGCGTATTTCCAAAGCCATCCATATAACGCAGAAATCAAATGAAGTACATAATGACTCAGACTCTGAGGAAGAAGATTCTCCCGACTGTATCATAAATCCTCCCACTTTTATTGTTGACTTGGATAAGACAAAATATATCAGGGAAGGCTTTCATGATCTCTCAAAAGATTTGGAGGATAAGCTAGCTAATGACAAAGCTACACTTTTTATCTCAAATTGGCTGTATTCTATAGAACGAGCACAGTCAAACTTGATAAATACAATATATAAGAACATTCCGAACTATGCTCAACTTTCATCTCATCTTATGTACTTATTGCAGGAATTAGCAAAAAATCATACCGGAATTGATTCCAATAGTCTTGTCGATTACCAATATCTTACGCAAGACGCATATAAAGCTTTTGATGAACTGCTATACTCAGAGTTATATGTTCAACAGAAAAATGAGGCGCAGCCCCTATTCGATAAGGCTATTGACGACCCGTATGAATCTAAAGCGGATTTATTGAAGATTTATGCAGCAATTAACACCTGTCAATTTCTTGATAACTCAGCGTTGTCTCAACGAGTGGTAGTTCCTGGGAATATCTATTTAATCAATGACAAAAAAGATAATAGTACCAGACAGGATGCTTCGACAAATATGCTACGTATAGCTATTGAATTAACTCCACCTTGTGATTTCGCAAACAATAAAGCTGGTGTTTGTAGGATGGTTGAAGGGTATATACATAAGGTTGATATTACCACCAATGATCATGGTGAGTTAAAAACAAAAATATCTACAGGTTTGCCTCAGTCTTCGTGTATGTCAAAAGAAGCAATTGGTCCTATTATTTATGAAGATGAAGTTGTATTTTTAGTATTCTCGTTTAGTGATTTCTTTTCTGAGAACCAACAGAATATTATAAACGATACCAAATATAGTATTAAGTTTCGGTCTAAGCCTAAACTATTTGCTCATTTATTGCAGCGATTTTCTTCCCATGCATCAAGGCTCGGACTGTCTGCCTTGAATTTGCCCAAAAGTAAGAAAAAATAAAGTTTTACTTATGGAAACGTATTTCAATATCCGTTACGAGATGGATAAGGATGCCGTGTGGCAATCCATTGATAGATATATCAGAGAACAAATTCCTACATACATTTGTGTCGCAGATGGGGTTATATTGAACATTGTCAATCGCAATCCCGAGTATCTTAAAATAGTCAATGGCGGGGCTTTCTCTATATGCGATAGCAGCTATGTCCCTATGTATTTGAAATGGATATATGGCATCAGTCGGGAGCAATATTGTGGTAGTCAAATCTTTATGGATTTGGTAAAAATGAAAAAATATAGAATGTTCTTTATGGGAACATCTGCCAAAACTTTGGCTGCTCTAAAAGAGAACTTGGAGAAAGTAGATAGCCGTATTGCCAATATGACTTTTTACGAACTCCCATTCCGTGCAGTTGACCAGTTTGACTATCGAGGAATCGCAGAGAAGGTGAACGCAGATGGGGCGGATATAATATGGGTAGCACTTGGGGCACCCAAACAGGAGATTTTTATGAGCAAGTTGAAGCCGTTCCTGAAGCAAGGCGTGATGATTGCTGTGGGTGCGGCATTTAAGTTTTATAGCGGATTGGAAGAAAAACGCGCTCCAGAATGGATGGTAAAACGTCATTTGGAATTTGTTTATCGCATATTCAGCGACCCAAAGAAACAGATTAAGCGCTGCACATGGATTGTAATTACTCTTCCTGGACTATTATTGAGTGAATGGAGAAGGAAACGCAAGAAACTGGCAAATCAATCCTTGTAGTGCAATATTTTTATAAACGGCAATGTGATTGTAAAATATATGGATAAGATGAAGAAAGCACTTATTACAGGCATTACAGGCCAAGACGGTTCGTTCTTGGCTGAATTTTTATTAGAGAAAGGTTACGACGTACACGGCACGATACGCCGTTCATCTGTGGATTACCGCGAACGTATCGCACATTTGGAAGGACATCCGAATTTCCACCTGCACTATGCAGACTTGGGAGATTCAATGAGTATCCTGCAAGTCGTGAAGAAAGTAAAGCCCAATGAGATTTACAATTTGGCTGCACAGAGTCATGTACAGGTATCTTTTGATTCTCCGGAATTCACAGCTGATGTTGATGCTACGGGCGTACTTCGTATTTTAGAGGCGGTACGACAATGTGACTTAATAGATACTTGCCGTATCTATCAGGCATCCACTTCTGAACTTTATGGCAAGGTGGAAGAAGTGCCGCAGAATGAAAATACTCCATTCCACCCGTACAGTCCCTACGCTGTAGCTAAACTCTACGGGTATTGGATTGTGAAAGAATACCGCGAGGCATACAACATGTTCTGCTGTTCCGGCATCCTGTTCAACCACGAGAGTGAACGCCGTGGGGAAACTTTCGTAACCCGCAAGATTACTTTGGCCGCAGCGCGTATTGCCCAAGGCAAGCAAGACAAGTTGTATTTGGGCAATTTGTCCTCGCTGCGTGACTGGGGTTATGCCAAGGACTATGTAGAATGTATGTGGCTTATTCTGCAAAATGATAAGCCGGAAGATTTCGTGATAGCTACCGGTGAACAGCACTCCGTGCGTGAGTTCTGCCAACTTGCTTTCCATAATGTCGGCATAGAGCTGCGCTTTGAAGGCGAAGGCGAGAATGAAAGAGGCATCGATATGAAGACTGGAAAGATATTGGTGGAAGTATCGCCAGATTTTTACCGTCCCACCGATGTGGTGAATCTTTGGGGTGACCCGTCAAAGGCCAAACGTCAATTGGGCTGGAATCCGCAAAAGACATCCTTTGAGCAACTGGTGAAACTGATGGTGGATGCAGACATGGCAAAAGTGGCTGTAGAACGTGCCGGGGAACGTGTACGCACCAACCTCGCCGAATATCTGGAGAAAGGAATCGTGAAATGATGGAGAAGAATGCAAAGATATACGTGGCAGGACATCGCGGCATGGTAGGTTCTGCCATCGTGCGTGAATTGGAACGGCAAGGATATACGAATATCATCATCCGTACCCACAAGGAACTGGACTTGACCCGACAGGAAGCCGTGGAAAAGTTCTTTGCCGAAGAAAAACCGGAATACGTGTTTCTCGCAGCCGCCAAGGTAGGTGGCATTGTTGCCAATGAATCAGCATTGGCTGATTTCATGTATGAGAACATGATTTTGGAAATGAATGTCATCCATGCCGCTTGGGAAAACGGTTGCAAGAAGTTGGAATTTCTTGGCTCGTCCTGCATCTATCCACGCATGGCATCGCAACCCATGAAAGAGGACTGCCTGCTGACGGGAGCTTTGGAGAAAACCAACGAGGCATACGCCCTCGCCAAGATTTCTGGGCTAAAGTATTGCGAGTTCCTGAACCGCCAGTACGGTACGGACTACATCAGCGTGATGCCGACCAACCTATACGGCCCGAATGACAATTACCATCCAGAACACAGCCATGTGCTTCCGGCACTGATACGCCGTTTCCATGAAGCCAATGAACAAGGATTACCGTATGTGACTTGCTGGGGTGACGGCTCACCATTGCGTGAGTTTCTGTATGTGGACGACCTTGCCAATCTGTGCGTGTTCCTGATGAATAATTACAGCGGCAATGAAACCGTAAATGCCGGAACAGGCAAGGAACTGACCATTAAAGCCTTGACCGAACTTGTGGCAAAGATCGTGGGTTATAACGGAGAAATCCGCTGGGACACCTCCCGCCCGAACGGCACACCGCGTAAGCTGCTCGATGTGTCGAAAGCTACGGCCTTGGGTTGGACATATAAGACGGAACTGGAAGACGGCATCCGTCTGGCTTACGAAGATTTCTTAAACAATCCCATACGGGCAGAAAGATAATAAGATGACACCGAAGAAAGTATTTGTATCAGGTTGCTATGACCTGTTGCACAGCGGGCATGTGGAGTTTTTCCGCCAAGCCGCCCAATATGGCGACCTCTATGTGGGCATCGGCTCTGACGAGACCATCCTGCATTACAAGAAGCACCGCACCGTTTATCCGGAAAGGGAACGGCTGTTCATGGTAAAGGCCATCCGCTACGTCAAGGATGCTTTCATCAACGCTGGTGATGGAGTGATGGATTTTGTACCAACGGTGGAACAATTGAAACCCGACATTTTTGTTGTGAACGAAGATGGGGCTTCGGATGAGAAAGAGTCCCTATGCCGCCGTATGGGAATGGAGTATATTGTGTTGCCACGCACCCCATCCGAGGGACTGACTGCCCGTTCCAGCACGGACTTAAAGAAACAGACTTGTTCCATTCCTACTCGTCTTGATTTAGCCGGAACTTGGATAGACCAACCCTACGTGTCGCGATATGGCGCAGGCTGGGCAATCACCATTTCGCTCGAACCAACCTTTGAGATACAGGATAGGTGCGGATTATCCACCTCCACCCGTAATCGCATACGCAGCATTTGGCCGTATAAATTGCCTGACATGGATCCGGAGATGCTCGCACGTTTGGTGTTCTGCTTTGAGAATGACCCTGAACGGTCAGATGGTATCATCTCCGGTGCGCAGGATGCCATTGGCATTTGTATGCCCGGCTTGGTACGTCATTACTACGATGGACACTATTGGCCGACGCACTTCGAGTCCTGTCACGATGAAGAGGTATTGAGTTGGTTGGAGGAAAGATTGTGCCTGGTGCCGATGTTTCCGCGCAGAGATGGTTGCTCGGTAGTGGAGGGAGCACAGATAGACGCACAGCATGTGCGGGCACTCACCACAGCCGCCGATGAATGCTGGAATGCTATTCTAAGCCGAGACCTTGAACATTTTGCCTCTGCCTACAAGGCTTCTTTCGAGGCGCAAGTAGCCATGTTCCCCGCCATGATACAACCCGGAGTACAAGAATATATAGACAAATACTCCGTCATGGACGGTGTGTTGGCATGGAAAATGCCCGGTGCAGGAGGCGGCGGTTATCTTGCTTTGGTATGCCGGGATGAAACCCGCATTCCCGAAGAAGCTATCCGATTGACCATTCGCCGCCGTCATTCCAATGACCAACTTTGACAAAAACAAGACGAAAATGAAACGATATTGTCAAATACTCACTCTCCCAGATGATGAAAAAGCCATAAAAGCATACGTGGAGGCACACAGCCGTGTATGGCCGGAAATAAAGGAGGGCATTCGTTCTGTAGGCATACTTGACATGCAAATATACCTTCATGGGCACACTTCATTCATGATTATGGATACGGTGAACGACTTCGACTGGGAAAAGAACAATGCAAAGTTGGCTACCTTGCCCAGACAGGCTGAGTGGGAAGCATACGTCGCCCAGTTCCAAGGCTGCGACCCCACTGCTCCTTCAACAAAGAAATGGCAACTGATGGAACAGATTTTCAAGCTATGATACGACAAACGAAAGGAATGTTCCGAGGAACGGACGGGCGAAATTATGCGGCCGCCTTCGTACTAGTCGCCTCGCTGTTTTTCTTGTGGGGCGTGGCTCACAGCATCCTTGATGTACTGAACAAGCATTTTCAGGATGTGCTAGTCATCTCCAAAGCTCGCAGCGCATTGGTACAGGCAATGGTCTATGGCGGCTATTTCCTGATGGCAATTCCTGCCGGGCAAATAATCCGCAAGTGGGGCTACCGCACAGGCATTGTAACCGGGTTGTTGCTTTATGGCATCGGTGCGTTATTGTTTATTCCCGGTGGGCGGTTGATGTCATTCCCGTTCTTCCTGTTCTGCCTGTTTATCATAGGATGCGGGCTGACGTGCCTCGAAACCTCGGCCAATCCCTACGTTACCGTACTTGGCGAAAAACGGTCGGCGGCCGGTAGGCTTAATCTTGCGCAGGCTCTCAACGGACTTGGCTGGGTAATAGGCCCGATGATTGGAAGCCTGCTGATTCTCGGAGAAAATGGAGGCAATATTTCTTTGCCATACGCTATCATTGGTGTTGTGGTCATTATACTGGGAGCGGTATTCTCCCGACTGCATCTGCCAACACCAGATGAGCAGAATGAAGAAAAAGCCCAAATGGTTGCAACAGCGACAACAAGCACTTCCGTTTGGCGAATACGCACATTTCGCTACGGAGTTGTGGCATTGTTACTATATGTCGCAGCGCAGACCGGCATCAATTCATTCTTCATCAACTATGCCCTTGAAGCCGACCCCTCGCTGAATCCGTCCACAGCAGCGATGATGCTTTCCATTGGTGGCATGGGATTGTTTATGGTTGGTCGCTTGCTAGGTTCGCTCATCTTAAAGGCTATAGCCCCGGCACGGCTGATGACAGTCTGTGCCACTGGTGCAACAATCTGTATGCTGCTCACCATCACCTCCAACGGACAAGTAGGAATGACGGCACTATGCCTTACCTATCTGTTTGAGAGTGTGATGTTCCCTACCATATTCTCGATGGCGCTGACCGATGTCACAGGTAGCAATACCAAGGCTGCATCCTCTTATCTCGTTATGTCCATTGTGGGTGGAGCAATCGCACCGGTGTTGATGGGATTGTTAGGAGAAACCGATATGGCATTTGGGTTCCTTGTTCCCTTGGGTTGTTTCGTAGGTATAATGCTTTATTCGTTTTTCTATAAGCGATTGAGAAATTAAATGAGACAAAGGAGATGTGCTGTGTCGGTAAAACTGTATCATTTATATAGATTTAGCAATGAAGAAGTTGTTGTGTAAAATTTTCTCCTATAAGGTATGGTCATATGCTGCAGCTATTGTTACTGTACTAATGGCCATCCCAGCACTTAAAGAATGTATGAAAAAGCTCCCTACAATAGAAGTATCGGTGGGGAAGTTTTGGGTGACTGATGAAGAAAAAGTGACTTTGTTGTATGTTGTACCAAACACTACAATAGACAAATACCAAGTTCCTCTTCCTCTTTCTTTTATTAATAATGGAGAAACTGCAATACACAATTTTTTAGGCAGACTGTCAACAGAACTATTGAAGATTGGCGGCAACGATAATAAGGATGCCTATATGAGAAGATTTTTGAACGGAGATGAACATTTGGACAATCACATACAAAACATATATGTGAAGTCTGCATCGATGGTGAGCAAAGGAAAAATTGAACTTTCAACCAAAGGTTATGAACTGAATTTCGTTCGTAGGAAAGAGTTGCAAACTTACTTTCCTGCACTTGATAATTTTAATTTTAACCTTGAAATCACGTTTGACAACCAAGAAACGCCTCAGAGCATTATTTTCAATGCTATCTGCATGACAGAAAGTCAATACAAAGGAATGTTGCTAACCCAAAAGAAGTTGGATAGAGGAAAGACTTTTGTCATATTTACAGAAGCCGTGCGTCTGACTGATCAGGAAGATGGCATAAAAATAGTGTTATGTAGGTTAAAGGGGTAGCGAAAGGTCTATTGTAAAAATGTAACATCATACGTTTAAATTCTATCTGAAAGATATAATTAGTATGCCAGCCATTATGGATATCCATAATGGCTGGCTTTGATTTTAAAAGATAATCATAGTCAAAAACAGACAATGAAGTGATTTAAACTTATTTCATTCTCTTAAAATCGTATCAAAATGTTAAAGCACAGCGTACAAATTGAATTGTTCCCTATATTATGGTGACCAAACTCATATATAGTGAAAGTCCAATGTACACTATGCTCGACAAAGATACGATAAAAAATGAAATATTGCCTCATCTTTCCAAGGCAAAACGTGGTTATGCCACTCAAAGTTGTCTCATAGAGGTGGTAAACGCCATCTTGTACAAGTTGAAGACCGGTTGTCAATGGGCGTTCCTTCCTGTGGAAGCCCTGTTTAGCGGCAAGGTACTGAGCTATGGTGCCGTGTATCATCATTACAACAAATGGAGCAAGTCGGGCGAGTGGAAATCCATGTGGGTCAGGTTGCTTGACAAACACCGCCATAAGTTGGACATGTCCAGCGTGGATTTGGACGGGAGCCACACGGCTGCACTCCGTGGCGGTGAAGAAGTCGGATACCAGGGACGGAAGAAACGGAAGACGACCAACGCACTCTACCTGACAGACAGGCAAGGACTTCCGATTGCCATGTCTTCTCCGAAATCTGGCGAACACCATGACGTACATGACATAGAAAAGGTCATCGGTGACATGTTCAACGACCTTGAGAAATCCCATATCCGGGTTGATGGTCTTTTCCTCAATGCCGATGCCGGATTCGATTGTGATGTCTTACGTGGTTTCCTGGGTGAAAAAGAGATCATCGCAAACATCTGCATCAATAAACGGAGAGAAAATGCCGATGACATCTTTGTTGATGATGAACTATATGCTGAAAGGTATTCCATCGAACGAACCAACGCTTGGATGGACAGTTTCAGGACGCTACTGAACCGGTTCGATACAACTGTTTCAAGTTGGATGTCTTGGAATTACTTGGCATTTGCAGTCTTGTTACTGAAGAAAATTTCACGAAAACAAAAAGTTTAAATCACTTCGATACCAATTATGAAAAAGCACCATGTAATTTATATTTTCTTTTTCAACCTTCCTTTTGCAGATATTGCATATGGGCAATTTACCTATGGAACAACCGGACTGCTACACATGCCCACGGCTGACATGCAGCGGGACAAGACCGTAATGACCGGAGCGTCTTACTTGGACGTAGCAGCCGCGCCCGGCGAATGGAGTTACAACACTTGGAACTCTACCTGAACTTGACAATTTTTCCTTGGTTGGAAGTAGGCTATGTATGTACGCTGTTGAAAATGGCAGTGCCAGAATTGCAGTTGCACAACAAGTTCCGCAATCAAGACAGGCATTTTGCCGTTAGATTGCGACTGTGGAAAGAAAGTTGGTGGAAGCCGTGGACACCGCAAGTGGTGTTGGGAACAAATGACCCTGGTATGAGTTCACACAGTAATGGATTTGGCTCTGCCTCTGCCACTGGGAGCGATTATTGGAATCGCTACTACTTGGCTATGTCCAAGCATTTCTCGTGGAAAAAGGTGGCAGACATCGGAGTCCATGTGGCGTATCTCTATAACCGCAGGGAACTGAATCACTACAATGGACTGGTCATCGGTGCCAACCTGCGCTTCAACCTGCCCGAAAGTTCGTTCGGAAACAAGTTGTAGAACGGCCTGAACCTGATGGTAGAATATGATTAGTGCACAGTGAATGTGGAAGGCAGCTATTCGGTGTAGAAAGACCGAATCGATGTGGTGGCTGAGTTGAACCAATGCAAACACCTTTCGAGCGACATATATTTCAAACTATGCCTATTTTGACGACAAATAATGTTGAATAATAGTTGGAAGCCTTTCTCCTTGTCTTGAACTTAGAGCAAGGGCTTTTCTTGTACTTGCGCCATTATAAAAATTCAAAAACACCCATAGAAAAGCGTCAATCATTTGCGTAACTCATAAGAATTTCGTATATTAGTATTCTGAAATTCAATTTATTATGGGATATATTATATTGATTGTACTGGGATATTTCCTGCTAAAATTCTGCGGAAAGATACTACGAAAGGTATGTTCGGCTGAAACCACAGCCTTGTGGTTGGCCGTACTGTTCTGCTGGCTCATATTGGATTGGTTCTGGGTGGGTGCCATTTTATTGGCTTGGCGATACATCTTGATACCAGTTACAAAGTACCAAGAACGGCATCCGAAACAATACAAACGGAATGACTATGGGGGTACAAATTGGAACAAGGTCATTCTATGGGCAATTCCCATCTTCTGGCCTATACTGATAGCAAGGATGTTCCTGTCGGGCAAGACCTACAAGCCGACGATGAACGAATATGACTACGAGCAATTCCTGAAAGGGAACGGGAAGTGAGCTTAGTCGTCTGCTACCAAATGCGCCAATGCTTCCGCACGTGTTTCACGGACGAATTGCAACAGGATGGCCGGGTCGATGTGCTTCTTGCCGTATTTGGCGGTAATGTGCAAGTGTGGCCCGGTACTACGTCCTGTGTTGCCACTGATGGCCACTACCTCGCCAGGCATGATTTGTGCGCCTTTCTTTACCAATGTTTTCGACAGATGGCAATAACTGACTGTGTAGTCACCGTGTCGGATGGTCACATAGTTGCCTGAACGCTTGTCGGATGACACCTTAACCACCTCGCCCGGCATCATGGCATAGACCTCCTCATTCCTTGCCTGCAAGTCCAAGCCGTTGTGGTTGCTCCGCTTGCCACTGAGAGGGTCTTTGCGCCGTCCGTAAGGTGAAGTAACTATGATTTTCTTCAAAGGATAAGAAACACTCATATAACAGCCAATCCATCGGCTGTGCATTTCGTCTAAATGTTTCCCTGCCATCGATGGTTGAGAAACAAGATTATCGGCCTCTCCGGCTTCGGGGAGGCTTTTTGTTTCCTTTGGCTCCGCAACTTCTTTCACGTTATACAGCTGTTTGTTGTAAGCGATGGTGTGGAACTGCGCTTGTACGGAGAGGAAACAAGAAGATAAGGTGAATAGTAGACATGACTTTTTCATGGCACAAAAGTAATATGTGGCTTGCGTAAAAGCGGAAAGACGATAGTGGGAATGGCTATATTATAAGATTTTATAGGGAATCAGACCTGTCAATCAGACTTCGCAACGATTATACAACGGATGCCTGAAAAAATGGAGAAATCTCTCTTAACTTGGAAGTTACACCGTAAAAAACATTATATTTGCAAATTGTAAGAAGTAATTGCTTCACCAAAGTGAGGTCGTATCAATCAAGCAACCGATGACAATGCAGTTGCAACATAACAAGAATCGTATGACAGACATCAGAAGAGAATTATGTCTTGGTCCAAAAAGGTGAATCGGCCGAAGTCGAGTTCAAATCCGCTCGTGGTGGTTTTCCCGGCAGCTTTTGGGAAACCTATTCGGCATTTGCCAATACCAACGGGGGCACAATCATATTGGGCGTACAAGAAAAGGATGGAAAATTCTTATTCGATGGCCTTTCCGAAGAAACGGCACTCAAATACAAGAAAAACTTCTGGGACAATGCCCATAACCGTGGAAAGGTAAGCGTCTGCCTGCCCCACGAACAAGACGTGGAAATCAAGGACGTGAATGGGGCCTATTTGTTAGTTTGCCACATTCCCCGGGCTGAATACAATATGCGTCCTGTGTACCTCACGACCAACCCCATTGGCAATACCTATCGTCGGAACCATGAGGGCGATTACCAGTGTACAGACGCGGAAGTGAGGCGGATGTTTGCCGATGCGGAACATGAAAGCCATCCGCAAGATGCCATCATCCGAAAAGGGTTCACCCTTGAAAATGCCATCGACCTGCCGTCATTGCACCAATACCGCCAGTTGTTCGTCAGCCTGCACCCCACCCATCCTTGGGCAAAGCTCACAGATGACTTGCAGTTCATGGAGAAGATAGGTGCTTATTCCCACAACATAGCGACAGGTGAAAGCGGTATCACTCGTGCTGGACTTTTGATGTTCGGCCAATCCGACATGATAACCAACCCTGCCGGAGAGCCCTATTATTTTGTGGACTACCAAGAGCGGTTGTACACCGATGATGCCAAGGTGCGCTGGACCGATCGTATCTATCCTGATGGAACGTGGGAGGCAAACCTGTTCCAATTCTATATACGAGTGTACAACAAACTCATCCAAGCCCTGCCAAAACCGTTCAAGTTGATAGGCGATGAAAGACAAGAGGAAACCGCCTCCCATGATGCTGTTCGTGAGGCACTTATCAACTGTATAGTGCATCAAGACTTGAATGCGACTGGCAATATTGTAGTACGCCGGACAGAAACGGAACTGACTTTTTCCAACCCCGGCATGATGTTAGTGTCGAAACAACAATACTTTAAGGGAGGAAGAAGCATCTGCCGCAACCCGACCTTGCAAAAGATGTTCATGTTGTTGGGCAAGGCAGAGAAAGCCGGAAGCGGCGTGGACAAGATATTGGCCGGATGGAAAGAATTGGGTTGGGATGAGCCTAAGTTGACCGAAGAAGTGCAGCCCGATTATGTGGTGTTGACATTGCCAATTGGGAAAACCCCACAAGAAAACCCGACAAGAAAACCCGATAAGAAAGAGAAAAACCCGACAAGAAAACCCGATAAGAAAGAGAAAAACCCGACAAGAAAACCCGATAAGAAAGAAGTGAGAAGACAACAAATCATAGAGTTCTGTACAGAACCCAGATCTTCATCCGACATATTGGAAATGTTAGGGTTAAAAGATAAGGAAAACTTGATGGAGGTTTATATAAACCCAATGATTGCCGAGAACTTGTTATCCATGACAGAACCCGACAACCCGACAAGTCGAAATCAAATGTATATAACCATCAAGGCAGCAAAATTCTAATTGCAGTTGTAAACAGAACAACCTGATACCTGAATGGGGCTTCCTGGCATGAACGTGCCTTGGGAAGCCCCATTCTTCGTTTGAAGTATGATTGACAGTATGATTTTTCGCTATAGCTATAAATAACCCAAAATCCAAGCACTTTTCTTGCCGACATTTATTTGACTTCATTCTGCCACCTTACATTTGTCCGAGTGTAACAACTATAATTTGGACGAATGAACAGATACAAATTCTCGGAAGAGGAAGTGCCCTACGGCATCCTCGAACAATTCGGACTGACAAGGGAGATGATAGGCGACCTGCCGATGGATGTACTGCAAGCCATCCATTCAGGTCGCCGTTCCCCCATTTTGCCCATCCGTATAGACGATTCGGACGGCAACACCATCCATGCGAGGACACGCTTCTCGTTGGTGCGGCGCGAGGACGGCACCGCCGATGTGCTGTTTTATCCCGTGCTGGTAGAAAGCCGGCTAGAGCGTTTCAGCGAAGAACAGAAACAACGTCTCTTGGAGGGAAAGCCCGTCATCGCACCGATGCTGGGAGACAGTGACAATCCCGTGCAGGCATTCCACCAGATCGATGCCGGCACGAAGCAAATCCTTTCCGTGCCCACCCCCGTCATCGGGCGCAACCTGCAAATCATAGCTGATGAATTCCATCTTTCTACAGCGGAAATCAACTGCCTGCAAGTGGGTGAACCGCTGACCGTGGCGGAAGGTGACGAACTGATGACCATCGGCATCGACCTGAACGAGCCGACCGGCATTTTGGTGTGCGTGGGTGACGGCGTACAATGGAAGCAGGAAACGAAACGCGAGTGGGACAAGTTTAACTTCGGCTGTTTCGGCTGCTGGGTGGCAGACGGCGAGGGCGGCCTTGACTATGTGCACGAGGACGACTACACTGAAGAAATGTGGAACGAGTTGAAGCGGAGCAGCCAACGCAGGATGCAGAACGCCAACGCTCCCAAACTGTAAGGCATCATGGCAAAGGAAGAATACTATTCGGAAGAGACTCTCGTGGAAAAAGTGCAAAGCGGTGAATATGGTTGGAAAGACTATGTATGGCACCATTCGAGGGAATGGAGGACGGAATACGAAAAGTACTGCCGCCTGCGTGACCTGCCAATGGACGACGACACTGCCTTGCGCTTCCTCGACATGAAGCAGGAAGAGATAGAAACGGCACTCGCCAGCGGCGATGCCTGATTACCATATAACGGTATTAGAACAACCTGAGATGAGCATACGAAAGAATACCACCCCCCGACCCTTGGAACTGCCGCCGGAGATGCGGGACATCCTGGCCCGCAACGGCATGAGGGGACACATAGCGGGAAGCAGCGAGGGATTTGTCCTGATTGTACAAGGGCATGACTCCCCGTTGCTTTCCTATCCCATCACCGAAAAACAGCTGCAAGCCCTGACCGAATGGGGTACGAACTACGCCAACCGAAGGTGCTACAACACCTTCGCAAGTATTGTAGCGGCGGATTTCGACTTGCCCAGAGATTTCGTACACGCACGGAACGCCAACGGACGAGTGGCCATGGGGCTACACGGCTACCGCATCGGTGCGGGCGAATACGGGCGGCTTGGACGCCCATTTCCTTTGCGCCACCCTTGGGGAGCCTGCTTCCTCGGCTGGACACCCCGCCAACAGGACGGCTTCCACCTGCGACGCATCGGCGGGCAGCCTTCATTCCTGCC
>OBVQ01000090.1_pt1 | contig 75408 bp, 69 predicted proteins | sample 1476181 | NCBI WGS metagenome assembly OBVQ01 (sample SAMEA2580020, study PRJEB22360) | human gut metagenome | reverse complement strand
GCAAAGATCGAGACTTAAAGATACAAAGACAACGGGTACTTTATCGGGGGCTTACCTGTTCGCTAATAGCTCTCTTAGCTCATTAATTGTAGAATATTTGCCATCATGTTTTTTATGAAGCATTTTATGGCAATTAGGACAAACAAGTTCCAAATCACTTAGACTTGTAATTAGAGTTCCTGCTTCTGCTATTGGTTTTATATGGTGACATTCGATAAATTTTACGCCAAAAGTTTCTATAAAAGAGAATGTGCATATACTACATCGCAAACTCTCTTCTTCAAGTGCTTTTCGTTTTTTCTCTTCTACTATTTTACTGTTTCGTTCTCTAATAATATGCTTTATCAAGTTCTCTTCACCCTCCTGGACTCCTATATCGTCATATTGCTCTAGATTATGGAAATTTATTTCTAGTAAACTCCCTAACTTTAAATAATTTGAAGTGAAAAATGGAGTGAACTTACTCCATATATCATAAACTAAGTCTTCATAATTATCTAATTTCTCAATTCCATATATGTGACCTCCACGAGAAATTAGTTTAAAATCAACATTTTTCCAAATAGTATCTTGGATATAGATAAAATTATCATTGTCAGCTAATGCTATCGTTTGTACTTTTCTACCAAAAGAAAAATTCTCTCTCTTTGTGTCTTCCTTTATATTATTAACGGGAATAACTAAATGCGTAAATGCCTTTCCTTTTCCTCTAATATTCTGATAAAGAAGAATTATTTCTCCAACTTTTGGCTTCAATATTTCATTCTTAAACTGATTGGATATGTGTAAAATAAAATCATCAGGTTCATTCATGTAAGCAACCCCAGTCTCTTTATTTGTAACATTTTTTATTCAGACTATATCATAGGGAGTATAAAACTCATTCATTATATCATTATTTTGATTTTACAGGAATAGCTTTTTATCAATATACTACCCCGCAGTTATATTGACGAGCAATTATTTATAAATCTCTTTTAACTTTTTTGAGTAATTTTCCATTTCAGGATATACGAATGAAGCCGTAATCCCCATAAGCTCCAAATCATTTCTGATTTTCTTCTTATCATGAATAAATAATTTATCAGACAAAGGGAGCCAAGAGCTATCTAAATCAGCCATAACACCCTTTACCTTATTTATTCCAAATAACAGGAAAGCTCCTGATTGATTTATTATTCGAGGGTTATTTTGTTTTACTTTTACGCATAATACTCTATTTATATCTTTGGGATCAATTACTCGTTTAAAATGAGGTTTTTCAGTTCCTATTTGATGCAATAACAATCCTATGTGTTCTTCTTCATTAAAATTCATCAAATCAAGGGTGTCATCACATTCAAACTTGTTTGAACATTTGGATATATTAGCCAAAACAGAAACAGTATCACTATCGTAATACTTTATATCTTTCCGAGGAATTTTGAACACTAACACTTCCCCTCCATTATTGTCAAATTCACATGCTGCAAAGTATAATGCGATCAAAGGATTAGTAGTTAAATCTAACAATCGTGTAGGCAATGAATAATGTTGCATTTTTACTAGAAATTCCATCGCTGACTGGCATTCCTTAAATTCTTCAGGATTATGAGACACTAGCTCTTTAAATAGAATATCCTCTGAGTTAATCCAATTATTTTCTCTATATATTGACGGTTGGATTGAGAACGTTTTTTTAGAGTGCCCTCTGAAAAAATAAACAAAATTTTTGTCTTGCTCTAGTTTCTGAATTTGCTGAATGAAACTTAAAACTGTCCTTATTTTCATATTATATCATATTTTAAATTCATGCCCTGATGTAATTCCACACCATTTAGCATCTAATCGATTGAGAATTAATCATCCTTATCGATTCAAGGATATCAGATGATTTACACATATTGGTACTATAACAATATTTGTATACAGCAGCAAATGTATTATCAAAATCTGACAAATGCAATTTATTTGTAGAATATCTGTTAATAATATTATTACTGTCTATAAGTATATAAAAATAGATATTACAAAATATCAATAAGACAAATTCTATGCTAGGTAAATAGAGATACGTCATTATCGCTAAAGGACTAATAAAAAGAACCATTAAAAAAATTAAGTCCGCTTTTTTGAAATTGCGGCATAGTTATTATTCTTTTATTAACGCTTACGTTCACCACGTATGTCTCTACGAAACTCGTGACTATTCTTTCTCCGTTACACTACGAAAGACAATAACGTCACTCCCACAGACATACTCTAAAGGGTTCACTCTCGCTCCGCACTTGGACAATCCCCCTGTTATCAATTAGGGGATTCATTGGGATATAGAGATTTCGGAGAAATGATAAATAGACAATAAGAGTAGTAATTGGAATAAATGGGGTACTTGAGGCAATAATGATTTAGCTTCTAAACTTATCCCTTCACTGTTTTCAATTATGTCCGTCATTTTTATTTGCATGGCTAATTGGATTAAATGAAGGGGAAATAATGAAGCTATATATAAGGGATAACAAGCAAATACATTATGGCAATTAATACATAGCATTATTTCATAAACATGGAGAAAGTGTCTCCTTTGGGAGATACTTCCTCATGGAAAACAACATTTGTTTTCATTAATACTATCTTTATGATAATTCTCTACTACTCCGTATTTTTATACTCTTATATATATTATACCGCAATTTCAAAAATACGGACTAAGGTTTGGGCTTTATAGATTTTCTATTATCAGGTATACTTAGGGAAATTCTTAAACTAGTCTTCATAAAATCAATCAATCTCTTATAGTTTGATCTTTGCTTTTTGCCTCCCATTGGGATAATTCCCCCAATAATATTAAGAGGAATGTCCATCTGAAAGGTTTTGTCATTATTACTAATCGCTTTTTCCAAAGCTGGGTTATATTTTATCAGTTTCCCAATTTTATCTACATACTTACTCCCTCCTTTTATGGATTTTACTCGTACCATCCATACGGGATCAGTAGTAGCCTTCTTCGATTTCATAGTTATCTTATTCTTATTCAGGTAATCGTCCAAAGACTTGATAAACTTCTTCAGGTGATCAGAAGAGTAATAGACTGTATACTTTAGTCCATCATTCTTTCTTATGCCAATTCTGGAGAGTAATTGGATCGTATACCAGAATTTATACTCATCCTGACTAGTTTTAGATTTATACGCTTTCCTTAGTTTCCCCGATACAGACGGAGGTAAATCCCAATTACCGCAAAGGATAATATTCTGATAATCTCTGTATACATTGGTTGATTTTGTATCGGATGCACCATAATATGTAACAGTAAAATTACTTCCGGCTAATCCTTCTGTCAGTAATGCTTCTCTAAGTTTGTCAGCCCATTCCGATTTACCAGCCTCCTTAGTTAATGTTCTTTCATCATCCGTCCTGTAGTCTTTCCAGATAACAATCAGTGTTTTCCCAAATGAACTACTACAATATAAAGAGCGAACAGACTTGACGAATGACGCATACGTTGCATTATCCGGTTTATGTTTTCTGTTCAACCCAAAAGTAAATTCTCTAAAATCAACCTGACTATTATACTTGGGTACTATATCAACTAGCTTAAAGCAGGAACTTTTACCCAACAACACATCTCCTGCTCCTTCATAGATAATCACGTGGGAACCCATACCGGGGTGTATCAAGTCAGACGGATAAAAATGAATATTACAGTTTTTATCCTTCATCCCCATCCATTCAGAGTAATACTTCGGTATCAACCCCAATACAACATCCCGTTTGATTTGGCTAACCTTGTCTGTCCCTTTATAGAAATCCAAACTCCCTCCCTTTATAAATTTGTCATACATATCCTTTATATCCGTCTGGGACTTACACCGATAACCTCCCTTTTTATTCTTCTTGGAGAATACGCCTAACAAACCCTTAGAGAAAGTAATGAATGGTCTTAAGAACAATGGAGTTTCATCAAGAAGGATATATTTTCTCAGATTATCCTGCTGCATTAATTTCTTGAAGTCACCATCAAATACAGGAACAGCCGGATTAGGATTATTCGGTTCATAAAGCAGGAAATAGTTAATCAGGTCAGTAAAGAAACGTACATGTGTGATGATTAGAATCCTAATACGAACTATTTGCTCCGGATGTGTTTTGTACTCCTTCATCTTCTCAAAATCAGCATCCGAATGGATCATCAGTACATCATTGGGCTTTAAGGTTTCGCCATGTAGTATCTCTCCAATCAGATTATCTACAATCCATTGATACATTCTGTTGCATTCGTTTTTCGTATCAACACAATATAATATACCTTGATCCCATTTCTGACGTATCAGCGATTTAATGGATTCAGTCTTTCCTGAACCACAACCACTAGAAATGCAATATCCATCCGGTGTGTCCGGTATTACTATCGTTCCAAACGGAAAAGGTATATCAAATCCGTTTTCTCCCGGATGAATCGTAACATTTATTCTTTCCGGTGTTCTATGAGGAAGACATAATATGGTTTTCAATAAATCCATAAACTAAAAACTGTTTCTTGATTTCCCCCCAATGTTGTCATACAGTTCGATACTTCGTCCCAATTTCTTTTCAATATGCTGTCTCAATTTTTCAGGGTTGATGATAGGGGAATTCACATGGAACCTGATATTTTCGGGACATCCTTTGAAAGCATTTGCCGCTATATTACCAATACAAAGCGGCAGATAAACGTCGGTCAAAGCTACACATCCTTCAAATGCAGACTCGTTAATATCCGAATCGGCAGGAAGGGTGACTTCTTTCAATTTTGTACATCCTTTAAATAAGTTTCTCGGTACTGTCTCAGCCCATTCAGGAAGAATCACCCTTTCAATGTATCTGTTTCCACAGAAAGCACCGGGAGACAAATAGGTTTCACTTTTCGACAAATCAACGCTTGCACTTTTGTAACGCATCCAATTAGGGATGCCACGATTCTCTTCATTCGTTTTCATTCTGTTATTAATTTAATTATTTATAATTTCATCTGTCACAATCATGTGGGAAAGGGTATATGAACCGCATCTTTCCCGGTTTGAATTCAATCCACCCATAATATAATTGAGATTAAGGGGAAGCCCCTTCATTCGAGACTTCCCATGTGTATTATCCTCAGCCGAACATATTGTAGTTACTCTCTACAAAATTCTCAGGCAGTGTCTTTCTATCCACACCAAGCAATCTGATCAGAGAATTCTTCGGATAGATTTTAGGTTGTCCGGATAACTGCTGTAGTTCCGATAAAAAGGTTTGTGCTTCAACCGGATCATACGTTATCCCATTACCTGACATCAATCCTATTTTATAGAGATCGCAAAAAGGGAGAGAACCGTTAATCATCTGCATGGAAGACGGAAAGTCTACAATCGGTTCTATACTTGCAAATATTCTATACCCCCTGTTATGCAGTTTCTCCATAGCACCGATACGTTCTATATTGGATGATGCACCCGATTCCAGTTCATCGTGTCCGGTCAGGGTAAATCCGAAAGCCACATGCTTCTTGTACAAGTCCTCATCAAAGTTCCCATAGCCAGACAGCAACCCAAAGAAATTCTCTATGAAATCGGCACGCTTGGTCAGAACTTTCACATTCACACCGTTTTCCACACAAGTCTTTACTCCTTGTGCTGTCAGTTCCATTGTTTCAGGAAGTAGTGGATCAGTGGTAAAACTGAAAAATAATCCGAAGTCATGCAGTGCCTGCAAATTTTTGGAGAGTTCCTTCTCAAATACCGCAATAGCATCCTGTTCATCCTTGAAGGCTTTTTTCAAGGTTACTGTAGAACTCCACAAACCTGGCTTTAAAATTTCTGAGCAGAAACAATAGCCGCACCAATTCGAACAGCCAATATAAAAATTACAACCCCATTCTCCATATTCGGCAGCTTTTCCAGCAGGTTGATAGATTGCTTTACCATGATAATTTTTTACTGTTTTCATATTTTATTTTTAAATTTAAATTAATAATATCCACTTTTATTAAACCCTTTATCTCCTTTATACTCGGGATATTTTTAAGCATGAAAGGGGCTGTAACAGGAAGTTCATGACCTCCTGTCTGATTACAATACAATTTATTCATAAGTTTTTATTATTAAAAGGAGCAAACCTTAGACTTACCAGTCCTCATTTATATGCATATGCCAATAAGAAGCCGTATCTTCTATTTTAGAACAATTAAAGAATTGTAACATTTCTTCCTTCCGGTGTTCTATGAGGAAGGCATAATATGTTTTTTAGTAAGTCTATAAACTAAAAAGTACATTTTCTGTTCTTAGGAAGATTTGATAATACTTCTAGCCAAATATTATTATTTAAAATAAGCTCTTCTCTCTGCAATGCAAAGAATAAATTAAGATCCTCAATTATTACCAATTTTTGGGATAAATCTTGATCCAATAAAGTTAATGGAGTACCATTATTATCAATTGCTAGCAATCCCTTCTCCAAAAATAGACTTGCGGGTACAGCTTTTAAAAGAACCCTGCCAATACATGCTTTTAAAGCGCATTGATATGTAGCCAATACACTAGAATTCAATTTAATTTGTTCTGGCAAACAGAAGATGTACCCCAAGTCAATATATTCCTTATATAATCTTATCATAGCTCATTCATTTTAGTAGAATCCCCACCACTTATATATTGATGGGGAACTTGTGTTAATGATTAGTCTTTAAAATTAGCAAAGAGTTCATCCAATTTGGCAATTATCTTATTATCCTTACTCTGATCTAGACTTTTTTTCATTTCGCTAATTTCCTGTACATCTTTTGATTCCATACCTTCAAGGAATTTAACTAACTGAGCTATCGCTTTACTACGCACTATGTCCCTTTTAACAAGACTGTCCAATTTTTTATGTATCCATTCTGGTAAAACCTTCCATCCTAAAACTTTAGCTGTACTTTGCGTGAAAGTTTTAGCGGCAGCTTCATAGAGTTTTTTATCTTCTTCAAATGAAGTAATATCAGCCAAGTCCTCCAGCTTTTTAGGATCTTTTGAAGCCTTTATTGAAGTAGCTTTCGATACAGTTTTTCCATAAAGCCATGTCCAAGCAGCCGAATCAGATCCAGTTTTAGCTTTATCTTTGACCCATTTTAGTTTCTGAGTAGGTATTCCCCCCTTTTGAGCGGTTACAAGAAGCTGAGTAAGCCAGTCCATTCCATCCCAAGGTGTTGTAGCAGAGTTTGCCTCTCGTAAAAGAGTTGTTACTGCACAATTATCAATTAATGGTAAGTGGCAATAGCCTTCATACTGCTCTTTACCTTCTCTTACCCTTTTCTTATTTAGCTGCTTAAGTGCTTCAAAACGGTGCTGCCCATCAATTATAACAAGAATAAAACTCAAATTAGGAGTATCCTTGGTTATAGTGTGTCCATCAAAGTCTTCAAGCTCTAGATTATTATCCAAACAGATAAGAGCCGGAACAACAAGAAAAGGCGAAATTATGCCACCACAGGCAACAATAGAATCGATTTTCTTGCGTACTTGCGCAGAATCAATATCTCGATTAATTTTGATACGTCCGAAGACATATTTCATCCCAAGCAATACAGAAAGAGCAACGATTGTTCCTTTCTCTAGTTTCTTAGATTGCTTCTCATTTTCCTCTTGTGTCTCTTGTTCACTTCCCTCTGGAGGTTGTGGTTGGTCTGACGGTTCTTGTTCAGTCTCCTTATCAGCTTTCGGAGACTCTACTGAGGCATTCTTACCTTTTTGAGGAGCTGCACCATTCTTTTTTGCGGATTTCTGTTCTTTCTGCTCATTTAACACAGCATCTACTGTTTTTCTTTCTTCTGCCATTTTCTAAGATTTTAGTGGTTATTTTTTTTATTTCGTGAGCAAATATAAGTGAATAAATCAAACGTTTTACGCATATTAATTTTCTTGACTTCAATTAGTTACATACACGATTACTTGATTATAATCGATCTTATATCACTACATTTTATTCTCATATTTGAGCATATTTAGCCATAGCTGAACCTCATTGACCATCTCTGATTTGTTTATCAAAGAGTCTTTCTGGACATTCACTAATGAAACTGTTACCATTGGAGCTACACCAATCTGTCCTACCTGTTCATTTAAGACAAGTAATTCCCAGTTCTTTTCTTTCATGCTTTTTCTTGATTTATGAATAGACAGCTTCACCATTGAAAATAGCCGGCATATTTTCCAGCGAAACTGTCTATTCCGGTTAATTACTTGGAGTACTTACGCCCCCATTTTTTATTAGACACTCTTAGTAAATCTAGAGCTAGATCTGCATCGACTACAATGATCTTCCCATTTTGAGAAATAGCTGCATCGATGACACCACTTGATTTGATTCTTTGAGCTGTTGCTTGACTACAGCCAAAGAGCTTACTTATGCCAAATAGACCATATACATACCGTTTCTCACTTGACGGATTTGTGTTAGCTCTTCCATCTTTACCTTCATTAGCAAACCCTTCATTTAATGCCTCTATCAGATCACCTAAGGTAGCTTGGAAAAGAGGCTTATCTCTTAATTCTAAGGTTTTCATTATATCTTTTTTTATATTAATATTTTATAGAAATCCTTGTTACGATCGTATTGATTTCTGGCACAAATATATGCACAAAAAAATGGAATTACAGCAAGTGTAATTCCATGATTATGAGATATATAATGCAAATTATATGAACGTTATATATATGTTATATAGAATATTATATAATGGAGTCAATTAGTATCTTTCCATTTTAAGATTCTTATTTTTTGGATATTCTCCGCTATCTCTAATCTAATCTCTTCCGCTAATTGGATTTCTCCGGTTTTCAATGTATTCTCACTTAATTTCTCTCCTTTTGGCAGAAAAATATTACAGGCTATTTTCCATATATTATTAGGAGTCTTACTCTTAGGCTTTCCTTTAGCATCTTTACCATATAGTTCTTTTATAAAAACTTGAAGGGTGTGACGGTCACCATTCCATAATACAGTTTTTGTATCAGTATTAGATGTACTGCTCCCTAAAAAAAAGCACAAAGGCTGTCCGGCATCAACATAACTATAAAAAGCTTGGTGAAGTTTTACCAATTTCTTATTATCAAATCCATCTGGCATAGGTAAGCGACTCCTTAATGAGAGTTCAGTAATATCACAAAAACAAAAATCCTTGCCGCCACCAGTTACTTTTCGGTATTCATCATATCTTTTTTGGACATATTCTGCCAACTCCAATTCTTGTAACCTATCAATAACATATTTTTTCATTACTTCTGGCTTTATAAAACCATAATTCATAGCATGAAATAACTGGCTAAAACATTTTCCTTCAAAAAAATTATAATAAAATAAAAAGGCTTCATTCCTATAACCTTCTTTGAAATACAATTCAGATAAAAAGTCTAAATTTATAGTACCTTCTATTTCCGCCTTACTTTTCCATTCTTCATATTCCTCATGATACACAATAACAACAGCTTGTATGAAATATAAGCTAAATTCAGATATAGGTTCATATTGATTATTATTGATTACATTACATATATCATCCCAACTTATATCATTATTAACTTTCAAACGCTGATTCTTGATCTCTTCACCAATAAAGTAATAAATTTCTTCTGTAATTTCCGATTCAAGTTTTTGTCGTAAAAGTTGCATTTCTCCTTCACTTGTTTCTTCAAAGATTAGTTCTAAAAAGCTATCAGAAAAGGGCATTATTTGCTTTAGAGCATTAACAAAATTTTCTGGAGTGATATGCTGAAAACGTGAATCCGTATTAGATTTTAGATTTTTCGTAAGTTGCAATATACTATCTTCATTATATTCTTTTTCTGCTTTCCTTATTGCTATGAAAATTGGTTTAGGAAGAGTGCCTATAAAACAATGTGTTTTCTTAGCAAATTCCCTCTTATTTCGATCTATTTTATCTTTTAAATAAATCTCTTTTATTTCAGCCGCAACTTTATCATCAAAATTAGGCTTATCACACAAAAGAAAAACTATATATGAACTTAGATTGGTAATAAGACACTCATTACCACTAATATCATATACACATTTTTTCTGTTCATATTTTGGCACATTGGATTCATCTATGCCATTTATGAGTTTATTTATTATTTCTACGTCATCATCCTTTATATGAAACTCTTCCCCCTTTATATTATAATGGCATTCATCAACTTTCCAAGCTTCCAACCAACATGCGAACATACTTCGAATTTCAAATATTACATCATTTACAGGCACTGATTTATTATTAATGAGATATGATTCCTTTTGAAACTTATATTTACTAATTGATACATCTCTTTTATTGATTATATCTTCTACAAGAGGAATAAGTTCTTCTTCAAAAGCCAACTCTGTATTTTCAATTTGATAGTAACAAGTACCATTCTTTTGAGTTTTTCGATGTATAGGCAATGAATCCAGAAATTCAGTTATTTCAGTTATAAGTTTAGTTATTGGTCTATTCTCACCAGTAATAGAATAACTCGATTTACCCGAGTTATAATTTTCAAGGACTACATCCTTTCCCTGTTCAACAATATCCCTTACTATTGGAATTAAATCCATGTCACCTTCATTGGTGAAAGGAACTTCATTACCATTGATTTTATAAAGGTTTTCACTTATCTTTTCAAAAGTACCTTTTTTAAGTTTATTCTCATTTTCCATAATAGTATTAATTTAAGCAATTACAATAAAAAGCAGCACCCAGTTTTCCCGAATGCTGCCTCAAATATATGAAATTTTGTTAAGCTATACTCCTAATATGTTCACAAAGTTCTTTCAATTGTGTCGGATTCATTTTATCTAGCTTTTCTATGATATCAGACTTATATTGGTGAGTATTCCATTTTTCCATTTGCATCTTCTGTGTTTCGTCTGCTACTTCTATATACGGCTTCATACTTTCATAATCTGCGTGTCCAGTACAACTCATCACAACAGTCGGAGATATCCCTAAAGCTAATGAACAGCAAACGAAAGTTCTACGTCCATCGTGACAGCTTATCGTTTCATAAAACTTATGGATTTCTTCATGCCGTTGCGTACCTATAAAGTAGGTTTCAACTATCTCTCTATCCAAACCAGCCAACTCAGCAGCTTCTTTCAGGTAATCATTAAGTTTCTGATTCGAAGCAACAGGGAATATTGTACCGTTCTTGGAGTGATACCATGAATATTTATCTATAATCTTTTGAGCATTTTCTATTATAGGAACAGTAATTCTATCATTCGTTTTTTGAGTATACATCTCAATATTCCCATTTGAAATATGCGCTCTCTTTAATGCGCTTAAATCAGAATAACGTAAAGATGTAAACGCCATAAAACAAAACATATCTCTAGCTCTATCTAAATACTCTTTACTTTTAGGAAATTGGAAAGATGCAAAATGGAGTAATTCTTTATATTTCAAAAAAGTCACTTCCTTTTTAGTCACAGTTAAGTTTACCTTATAGCTGAGTACTCCTTGCTCTACTGGATAACCATTAGCATCAATCCATCTAAGAAAAGACTTTAATATTCTGAATTGTTTTACAGTGGTGCGGTTACGATATCCATTTTTCACATACCATTTTTTAAGTTCTGTCATCTTATTCTTATCAAGTGTCGCTAGAGATATGTTGGGATCACAGCTGTTTAAATGATTCCATGCTTGAACATATTTATGATGTACAGATTCACTCCAGCTTCTCTCTGTAGAGCAAACTTCTAAAAATTCATTGAAAATTTCACGAAAAGACTTTTCTCGCTCTATTGGATTGTCTAGTACTACCTCTTCTTTTATTCGTCCCAGCTTCTCATTAACCAGTTCCTTCAATTCACTTTTGGTTGGCAACTGAGAATTTAAGCTGTATTCTGTAAAAGACTCCTCGATGCACTCTAGAAATTGAGAAATACGATTGTTAATATCTCTAGCTACCACCGTCTTTCCACCAACTTTATGAGTAGTATTATACCTAGCTCTTTGGTTCTCTTTATCCCATTTGTCTGGATCGGCATTACAACCAACAGAAAAACCAACTTCGTCCTTCCGATTATTCCATCTAACACGAATAACTACTTGCCCCTTATTATTAAGGAATGCTCTACAACTGTGATTAATTTCTATCATACGTCTTACTGTTTTGAGGTTTATTTTCAGCGAAGATAGAAATAAAAATCGTGGGGAATACAGGGTAATTCTTATTCCCCCCTTTTTTGAGCATACAAGATTTTATGTGCTATAAAAAGAGACAACACATCGCATATAATACTGATATACAGCAAAATACATAATCACACCGAAGTTATTATGATCAAAACGATAGTCCGATACGCTCCACAAAATGAAAAGAGTAACTTATGATAAGTTACTCTTTTTTTTATTTTAAACCTGTGATTGGCTTTGTAGCCAAGCTTCATTAAGACATTTATATTACCCCGAAATGTTTCAAAGCCTTGTAAAGTCCACTATTGTCCACCGTATCAGTGACAAAGTCGGCAACTGACTGAACTTTTTCGGACGCATTTCCCATCGCCACTCCTATTCCGGCGGCCTTCAGCATGGGGATATCATTACCGCCATCACCGCACGCCATTATTTCAGAAACTTTAACCCTGTAGTAATCGGCAAATAACGAGAGGCCGGTTGCCTTACTTGTCCCTGCAACATTAACATCAGCAAATAAAGGATGCCAGCGTGTTGCGGAAAGACCAGACAGAAGCGGCATTACTTTTTGTTCTGCTTCCTCATCAAAATAAAAACAAAGTTGACAGCATTCTTTTCTTTCAAACATCTCTTCGATGTCGACAACCGGCGGAACCGGATGCTCAACAATTCCGGCAATCTGTTCGACAGTCGGGGTAAGGCGATTGACAAATACACCTTCATTTAATTCGAGAGCGACTGCAAAATCAAATTCCCGTGCAAGCTCCATTGATTTTCTAAAATCCTGTGCAGGTATTGCTACTTTTCTTATCACACTTCCGTCACGCAATACACACTCTGCTCCATTAAGTGCAATAACTCCATCATACGGCACAGCATCAATCTCATGAAGATCACTTGCCGCTCTACCGGTAGCAATCACAATCTTAATTCCACTATCATGTACTTTTTTAAGAGCATCTATAGAGGATTGCGACACCTTATGAGTTTCAAAACTCAACAAAGTTCCATCTACATCAAGCAATAATACCTTTATCATACTATCTATATTTTTGGGCTACAAAGTTACTGAAAAGTTTCTCATGGCCTACAACGATAAGCACGAGATCGTGTTAAAAAAGATATCATATATACAATAAAAAAGGACCTTTATTCAAGGTCCTTTTTTATCACTTCATCCATTTCTTTTATTCGTTTCTCACGATCCTTGATGGGACCGTCTTTCGTATCACCTTTGAATACATTATCTGCACGATCGGTAACTTCAGTGCTCCATTCTTCAAACTCATTCTTAGCCGGACGGCCATTCGGTTCGATATTTTCCTCAGCAATCGAATCGTGTCTGTTAATCATATCATCCATATCTTCTCTTTTTTTATTGGTTACAATGATAATACAATATAAAAAGAGAAAAGTTCCGGGCGTTAATGTTTTTTGGACAACTCGCGTTCGCGTATCTGCAACTGTTCTTTATACAACTGGGGACGGAAAGGGACATAAAGGGTATAATCACTTTCAACCGCCTTGCCTCCCACCAGTGCCGGTGTCCAATTTGGCATTTCCTTCACAATGCGAAGAGCTTCTTCTGCAAACTCCGGATGAGTCGATTTTAATATATGAGGACGAAGAATCACTCCCTCCTTATCTATAGTAAACTCACACAAAGCATATCCCGAGACATTGTCTTTAAGCAATTCCGCAGGATAAATCATTTGTCCGGCTACATATTCCCGTACACAAACATCAGCCAAGCAGGGTAATTCTTCAATTTGCTTTCCCGAATGCGTTTTGAGCTTCGGACCAACAGAATAAATCCCCACATACATCGGCTTTTTGTGAGCGTCCGGCTGTTCTTTGGTACGGTGCTCCAGCTCTTTCAATAAAGCGGTTGCTTCCTCCGCCAATGCTTGTTCCGAAATATTTTCTCCCTGAGAAAACATGTAAGTCGACTGACAAACCAACACAAGCCGCTCCATCAAAGTACCTTTCATGGGTGACCACTTCCGTCCCATCATCTCTTTTCCTTTCGCATCTGTCGATGAGAAGTAATAAACAACTCCATCCAGTCCGGCTGTCGAACCGTCCAAATCCTGTATCTGGCTGGTTACCAGACGGGCGATAGCTCCCAAAGACTGGTATAAGGACTGACTGATCTCCACTGATTTAGTTTCCACTTTCACCGTTCCTTTCTCTGCCTGCCAATAGGTACGCGACAAAGTATTCGCAATCAACAGACAACGTCCGTTCTTCTTCTCTACCGACATTGCATATTCCGGTGAAAAAGAAGGAATGGCTACAAAACGCGCGTAAGGACGCTGTTGAAAACCTGTATTAAGCAAAGAAAAGACATTTCGATAATACTCACCCAACTCACCCGTATAGGTAGTAAAAGGCTTCACCGGCTCCAGATAGTCGATCTGAGCTGACAGGCGAAACGATAAAGTCAATAGCAGAAGAGAAATAACAATCTTTTTCATAAGTGTTCCCCGATTTTCGGTACATTCGGCAACAAAGATACAAATTATTTCGATGGTTCGTGATAAAATTATATCTTTGCACGGTTTTTACTAAGAAACTGAATAACAATACATCAAAAATATGATAGCTAAGATTGAACAACTTCTGAAAGAGGTGGAAGCTTTGCACGCCTCCAATGCCGAAGAACTCGAAGCTCTCCGCATCAAATACCTGAGTAAGAAGGGAGCCATTAACGATTTGATGGCGGATTTCCGTAACGTAGCTGCCGAACAGAAAAAAGAAGTCGGCATGAGACTGAATGAACTGAAAACTAAAGCGCAGGACAAAATCAATGCGTTGAAGGAACAGTTCGAGAGCCAGGATAATAGTTGCGACGGTCTTGACCTGACCCGCTCGGCTTATCCGATTGAACTCGGTACACGTCATCCGATTACAATTGTAAAGAACGAAGTCATTGATATCTTCGCACGTCTGGGATTCAGCATCGCCGAAGGTCCGGAAATCGAAGACGACTGGCATGTATTCTCGGCACTGAACTTTGCCGAAGATCATCCGGCACGCGATATGCAGGACACATTTTTCATCGAAGCTCATCCGGATGTAGTACTCCGTACTCATACTTCTTCCGTACAGACCCGTGTGATGGAAACTTCCAAACCTCCTATCCGCATCATCTGTCCGGGACGTGTATACCGTAACGAAGCTATCAGCTACCGTGCACACTGTTTCTTCCATCAGGTAGAAGCGTTGTATGTAGACAAAAACGTATCATTCACCGACTTGAAACAGGTATTGCTGCTCTTCGCCAAAGAAATGTTCGGCACAGACACCAAAATCCGTCTGCGTCCGTCTTATTTCCCATTTACAGAACCAAGTGCTGAAATGGATATCAGCTGTAACATTTGCGGTGGTAAAGGTTGTCCGTTCTGCAAGCATACCGGTTGGGTGGAAATCCTCGGTTGCGGTATGGTAGACCCGAACGTACTCGAATCAAACGGCATCGACAGCAAAGTATACAGCGGTTATGCTCTCGGAATGGGTATCGAACGCATCACGAACCTGAAATATCAGGTGAAAGACCTCCGTATGTTCTCCGAAAATGATACACGCTTCTTAAAAGAATTCGAAGCGGCATATTAAATAGAGCACAGAATTTACCAGTATGCCAATGTGCCAATAAAACCATCTGATGGTAATTGGGACATTGGCATTTAATCAATATACCGATTACACTGAAACGGGATGGCTTATCACCGTTCCGATCAGCAAATTGAACGTTCACTTATTATGGCAAAGGATAGACTCATTACTCCCGGTTATTGTTTCATCTTGGCAGCCAACTTCCTGCTCTACTTCGGTTTCTGGTTGCTGATTCCTGTTTTGCCGTTCTATTTATCCGAGTTCTTTCAGGCAGGAAATTCCACTATCGGCATCGTGCTTTCCTGTTATACGGTAGCTGCACTCTGCATCCGTCCGTTTTCCGGCTATCTGCTGGATACGTTTGCCCGTAAGCCGCTTTATCTTTTCGCTTATTTCATCTTTATGCTGATGTTTGCGGGATATCTTATCGCCGGCTCGCTTACCCTATTTATTATATTCCGAATTATTCATGGAGTCTCTTTCGGCATGGTCACAGTAGGTGGAAATACAGTAGTCATTGACATTATGCCCTCTTCCCGCAGAGGTGAAGGGCTGGGCTATTATGGACTGACCAATAATATCGCCATGTCCATCGGACCGATGTTCGGACTGTTTTTACATGACGGAGGGGTTTCTTTCGCTACAATATTCTGCTATGCGCTCGGTTCCTGTATGCTGGGATTCCTGTCCGCAAGCCTGGTGAAAACACCTTATAAACCACCGGTAAAGCGTGAACCGATTTCACTCGACCGTTTCATTTTATTAAAAGGAATGCCTGCGGGACTCAGCCTGTTGCTACTCTCCATCCCCTACGGAATGACCACCAATTATGTAGCCATGTATGCCCGCGAAATAGGAATCCATACACAAACAGGTTTCTTTTTTACCTTTATGGCGATCGGTATGGCCATTTCCCGTATATTCTCAGGAAAGCTGGTGGACCGGGGAAAGATAACCCAAGTAATTGCCGCCGGACTCAATCTGGTTATAATAAGTTTCTTCCTGCTCGCATCCTGTGTATATCTGATTCAATGGAATGATGCTGCCTGCACCATTCTCTTTTTCGGAATTGCCCTGCTGATGGGAATCGGATTCGGAATTATGTTTCCGGCATTCAATACTCTGTTCGTAAACCTTGCCCCCAACAACCAACGGGGAACAGCTACTTCCACCTACCTGACCTCATGGGATGTAGGAATTGGTATCGGTATGCTGACCGGAGGATATATAGCCGAAATCTGTTCGTTTGACAAAGCATATCTTTTCGGTGCCTGCCTGACAGTAGTTTCCGCTGTCTATTTCAAATTAAAAGTAACGCCTCACTACCATAAAAACAAGTTAAGATGAGAAAGAAAGAACGTTATGAAAAAGTAATCGCATGGTTTCAGGCAAATGTTCCTGTAGCCGAAACAGAATTACATTACAATAATCCGTATGAATTACTGATCGCTGTAATCCTTTCTGCACAATGTACGGATAAACGAGTAAATATGATCACTCCGCCTCTCTACAAGGACTTCCCGACTCCGGAAGCTCTTGCTGCCAGTACGCCTGAAGTTATTTTCGAATACATCCGGAGCGTATCTTATCCGAATAACAAAGCCAAACATCTGGTAGGAATGGCTAAAATGCTGGTTAATGACTTCAACAGCAAAGTGCCCGACAACATGGATGACCTGATCAAACTTCCCGGTGTAGGAAGAAAGACCGCCAATGTGATTCAGTCCGTCGTTTTCAACAAAGCAGCGATGGCGGTTGATACCCACGTTTTCCGTGTCAGTCACCGCATCGGACTGGTGCCGGACAGTTGTACGACTCCATTCAGCGTAGAGAAAGAACTGGTGAAGAACATTCCGGAAAAATTAATACCCATAGCCCATCACTGGCTTATTCTGCATGGTCGTTATGTTTGTCAGGCACGTACGCCGAAATGTGACACCTGCGGTTTGCAAATGATGTGCAAATATTTCTGTAACACTTATAAAGTTACAAAAGAGGCACCAAAAGCCAAGAATAAATAACGATTTAATAGCAAGGAACCGAAATAAATAGTAACTTTGCGGTCGATCAAAAAAGAGAATATTAAAAACACTTTTAAATAAAAATAGAGTATTATGCAGACAATTGACAAATTCAATTTTGCCGGTAAAAAGGCATTTGTTCGCGTGGACTTCAATGTACCCCTGGACGAAAACTTCAACATTACAGATGACACTCGTATGCGTGCAGCTCTTCCTACTTTGAAGAAGATTTTGGCTGACGGCGGTAGCATCATCATCGGTTCTCACCTGGGCCGTCCGAAAGGCGTTGCCGACAAATTCTCTTTGAAACATATCATCAAACATCTGTCTGAACTGCTGGGCGTTGAAGTTCAGTTTGCTAACGACTGCATGGGCGAAGAAGCCGCTGTAAAAGCTGCTGCTCTGCAACCGGGAGAAGTTCTGTTGCTCGAAAACCTTCGCTTCTATGCTGAGGAAGAAGGCAAACCAAGAGGTTTGGCTGAAGATGCCACAGACGAAGAAAAGGCTGCTGCAAAGAAGGCTGTCAAAGAAAGCCAGAAAGAATTCACCAAGAAATTGGCTTCTTACGCTGACTGCTACGTAAACGACGCATTCGGTACAGCTCACCGTGCACACGCTTCTACAGCTCTGATCGCTAAATACTTCGACACTGACAACAAGATGTTCGGTTACCTGATGGAGAAAGAAGTAAAAGCTGTTGATAAAGTATTGAACGACATCCAACGTCCGTTCACTGCTATCATGGGTGGTTCTAAAGTTTCTTCTAAAATCGAAATCATCGAAAACCTGTTGAATAAGGTAGACAACCTGATCATCGCAGGTGGTATGACTTATACATTCACCAAAGCAATGGGTGGTAAAATCGGTATCTCTATCTGTGAGGACGACAAACTTGACCTGGCTTTGGATCTGATCAAGAAAGCAAAAGAAAAGGGTGTAAACCTTGTACTGGCTGTTGACGCTAAGATCGCTGACGCTTTCTCTAACGACGCTAACACTCAGTTCTGCGCTGTTGATGAAATTCCTGACGGATGGGAAGGTCTTGACATCGGTCCTAAGACTGAAGAAATCTTCGCTAACGTAATCAAAGAATCCAAAACTATTCTTTGGAACGGTCCTACAGGTGTATTCGAATTTGAAAACTTCACTCACGGTTCACGTACAGTAGGTGAAGCTATCGTTGAAGCAACTAAGAACGGTGCATTCTCACTTGTGGGGGGTGGTGACTCTGTAGCTTGTGTTAACAAGTTCGGTCTGGCTAGCGGCGTATCTTATGTTTCTACAGGTGGTGGCGCATTGCTCGAAGCAATCGAAGGAAAAGTTCTTCCGGGTATCGCTGCCATTAATGAATAATGAATTTATAACAATGTAATTTTAGATACGAGGGCAGTTCTTTGTGAAAAGAGTTGCCCTTATTTATATCTGACCCATCAACTAAGGCATGAAGAGAGCAGCACTCATATTCTGTATCCTCCTTTTCTTCCTTTATTCTTGCCAAAGAAAAAAAGGAGAAAGCGTCTTTATACCTTCAACAGAATTACAACCACTCACACTGGGAATGCTCCCGACTCTGGACGGACTGCCTTTTCACATAGCTAAAGCACAAGGAATCTACGATTCGCTGGGATTGGATTTGACCATCCTTTCTTTCAATTCCGCCTATGACCGCGACGCAGCGTTCCAGTTCAAATCAATGGATGGCATGATCACCGACTATCCCAGTGCAGTAACTCTACAGGCTATCCACCATACCGACTTAGGAATCATTTTGAAACATGACGGTTATTTCTGTTTTATAGTCTCCAAAGAAAGCGGTATCAACCAACTTCAGGAACTCAAAGAAAAAAATATAGCTGTTTCACATAATACGATTATCGAGTATGCAACCGGACAGCTACTGAACAAAGCGGGAATCAGTCAGGCAGAAGTGAACAAACCGGAAATCGCCCAGCTCCCTCTTCGCCTGCAAATGCTGCAATACGATCAGATTGACGCATCCTTCCTCCCCGACCCTGCCGCATCCATCGCAATGAATGCCCGTCACCGGTCTCTGATCAGCACACAGGAATTGGGAATTGATTTCACTGTCACCGCTTTCTCCCGAGAAGCCATCAACGAAAAAAGAAGAGAAATCGAACTATTAATCACCGGATATAATCTGGGAATAGACTATATAAAAATGCACCCGCAAAAAGAATGGAAACAGGTATTGATAGAGATCGGCGTTCCGGAAAACCTGACCGGCCTCATTGCACTCCCTGTTTACAGAAAAGCGGAGCGCCCCTCAGCCGATGCCCTGGATAAAGCTGTAACATGGCTGAAAACAAACAACCGGATACCTCAGACATATTCCGGATACAAAAGTCTGATAGATACAACTTTTATAAAAACAAATTCAACTACTATCAAATAACAACTAATCATATGCGAAAAACACTCTTTCGACTCTCAATGATCGCGTTCGCCCTGCTTGGTATGCAGAGTACGCTCACCGCACAGGAGAAAACACCGTTGAATCAAGTAGTCAATACACTGAAAGAAAGAATCAGTCTGGCCGGTTATGCACAACTGGGCTATACATACGACGATGCCGCCGATCCCGACAATACATTCGACATCAAACGGATCATCTTTATGGCACATGGTAAAATCACCGACAGATGGACATGCGATTTCATGTATGATTTCTACAACGGTGGTATGCTGCTCGAAGTATATACAGACTACCGGATCCTTTCCGGACTTACAGCACGTATCGGAGAATTCAAAGTTCCTTATACCATTGAAAACGAACTGTCTCCCACTACGGTGGAGCTGATCAACTGCTATTCTCAGTCAGTCTGTTATCTGGCGGGAGTCAGCGGCAGTGACAAATGTTATGGAATGACTTCCGGACGAGACATCGGTATGATGATTCACGGAAAATTATTTCATGATTTCCTCCAATACAAATTTGCTGTCATGAACGGACAGGGCTTAAACACCAAAGACAAAAACAGTCAGAAAGATGTAGTCGGCAATCTGATGGTGTATCCTAACAAATGGCTGTCCGTAGGGGGATCTTTCATTCGGGGAACCGGACACGCCATAGGTGACTCCCAATATTCGGGAATCAAAGCAGGAGAAAATTACGCCAAGAAACGCTTGAGCCTGGGAGGGGTTGTTACTACTTCCGCATTCAACTTCCGTACGGAATATCTTGCAGGAAAAGACAGAAACGTAAAAAGCGAAGGATTCTATGCGACAGGCAGCGTACGTTTATTACAAAATTTCGACTTTATCGCCTCTTTCGATTATTTCAATCCGAACAAAGCGGCAGATTTCAAACAAAATAATTACATTGCCGGACTGCAATACTGGTTTTATCCCAGATGCCGTGTGCAGGCACAATACACTTTTTGTGATAAAAAAGGAGACGGACAAAAGGATTCTAATCTGATACAAGCACAGGTGCAAGTCAGATTCTAACTTTTTGGCATCCTTTTTGTTCTATTACCTATAAATAATTGAACCATTATGAACGAAAAAACGATTAATGAACAATACGCCTATATACGCACTCTGCTTGAAGAAAAAAGACTTAAAGAAGCTCTGATGCAGTTGGAATCCCTGCTCTGGCAATGTCCGGACTGGGATTTACGTACCCGCTTGGAGCAACTGCAAACCTCCTACAAGTATATGCTGGAGTATATGCGCCAAGGTGCAAACGACCCAGAACGCTGGAATGTATACAGAAAACTCATAGCTGATACCTGGGAAATAGCCGACCGTTCGCGCCTGCTTATGCTGGACAATGCTTCATCAAGATATTATCATGAGGTACGCCGCACTCCCCGACCGGAAAGTCTGTCAGCATATACACTCAAAAAATTACTGCACATGCTGGAGTCATTCAATGACGACTTGGCAGTCAGCGGACTGTTGTCTGACGAAAAGATGGACGAGGTACTGAAACGGCATGAAGAAACACTTAAATATATGTTTCTGCAAACATGGACCAACAGTGCATGGACTCCCGAAGAGGAAGAGGATGCACAATCCATGCTTACCTCCGAACTTCTTCCGGTGAACGACCTGTGCCTGTTTATCAGTGCCGTCACATTAAGTCTGATGGAATGCTTTGACCTGCGTAAAATCATGTGGCTGCTGGACGCTTACCGCCATCCGGATGTCAATGCCGGTCAACGTGCACTGGTAGGTGTCATTTTCATTTTCCATATCTACAAGAACCGTCTTTCACTCTACAATGATCTGGTCAAGAGAGTCGACCTCATGGATGAGATTTCTCCATTCAAAGAGGATGTGGCACGTATCTATCACCAAATGTTACTATGCCAGGAAACGGAAAAGATAGACAAGAAAATGAGAGAGGAAATCATTCCCGAAATGTTGAAGAATGTTTCGTCCATGCGGAACATGAGATTCGGCTTTGAGGAGAATGAGGATGAGAACGATGACAAGAATCCGGATTGGGCGGACGCTTTCGAACAATCAGGACTGGGAGACAAGTTGCGCGAAATGAATGAACTGCAACTGGAAGGAGCCGACGTATACATGAGTACATTTGCGGCACTGAAAAGTTATCCGTTCTTCCGGGAAGTACAGAATTGGTTTTACCCGTTCAGCAAGCAGCAATCCGATGTCATCAAGCAACTGAAACAGGAAGGTAACGAGAAAAACACATTGCTGGATTTAATTCTTCAATCGGGATTTTTCAGTAACAGTGACAAGTACTCACTCTTCTTTACGATCCGGCAGTTGCCAAAGGCGCAGCAAGACATGATGCTAAGCCAGCTCGGTGAACAACAAGTGGCAGAACTGACCGAGAAGTCGAGTGCGGAAACAATGAAGAAATTCAATGAGCGACCGGGAACCGTCAGCAATCAATATCTGCATGACCTGTACCGTTTCTTCAAGCTCAGTGTACGCCGCCATGAGTTTAGGGACATCTTTAAGGAAAAACTCGATTTACACCACATTCCTGCACTTAGTAACGTATTATATAGTGAAGATATCCTATTCCCGATCGCAGATTTCTATTTAAAGAAAGAACGCTGGAATGAGGCAATAGAAGTGTACGAGGAAATGGAAACGATCGGAGCACTTCAGGAAAGAGGTGCGGAATATTATCAGAAACTGGGATATGCCCTGCAAAAAAGCAAGAAGTATGCAGAAGCGATCGGTGCTTATCTGAAAGCGGATACACTGAAACCGGATAACATCTGGAACAACCGCCATCTGGCTATCTGTTACCGGTTAAACCGAAATTATCAGGCTGCATTGAGCTATTATAAAAAGGTGGAAGAAGCTACACCGGAAGATACCAATGTTATTTTCCATATCGGCAGTTGCCTGGCCGAACTCGGACAATACGAAGAAGCTGCCAACTACTTTTTCAAACTGGATTTCATCGAAAGTAATTGCATAAAAGCATGGCGTGGCATCGGGTGGTGTTCATTCATCAGCCGGAAATACGAACAAGCCATGAAATATTACGAAAAGATCATCGAACAGAAGCCACTGGCTATCGACTATATGAATGCCGGACACGTCGCATGGACAATGGGAGACATTCAGAAAGCGGCCGCCCTGTACGGCAAGTCAATCACAGCCAACGGAAACCGCGAACGCTTTCTGGAGATGTTCCGGAAAGACGAGGAAGCTCTTCTCAAACAAGGTATTCAAGAAGAGGACATCCCGTTAATGCTGGATTTATTATAACTTCTTCAGCTCCCCGTACAGTTTCTGTATGGGGAGTCCCATTATATTATAAAAGCTGCCCGAAATAGACTTTACCCCTATATATCCGATCCATTCCTGCACTCCATACGCTCCCGCTTTATCCATAGGCTGATATTTGTCCACATAATACCGGATTTCCTCTTCGGACAAAACATCAAATTCCACATCGGATGCAGCAGTAAAGCTCTTTTGCCATTCAGTGGTCGTAAGACAAACACCGGTGAACACCTGATGTGACTTACCGGACAAAGAACGGAGCATTTCGACCGCTCCTTCGCGACCTTCCGGCTTTCCAAGCACTTTACCATCGAGCCAGACAATCGTATCTGCCGTAATCAACAGTTCCCCCGGTTGCATAATACTCCGGTAAGCATCCGCCTTTTCGCGGGAGATATATTCCGGAATCTCAGCACCAGCCAGATCGGCTGGATATGATTCATCCACATCCGGCAATGTCCTGACCACATAATCCACTCCCAAACCTGACATCAGTTCTTTCCGGCGGGGAGAATTGGAGGCTAATATAATCTGATATTTATCTAAATTTCCAAGCATAATTTTATTTATTATTAAGTGATTTACAACTCACCAGCCGAAAGCATCTTCCGCCATCCACTTGCCATGAGCTTTCAATACTTGTTCCACCACATCACGTCCACAGCCACGACCGCCATCGGCATAAGATATATACTTCGCGACCGACTTAACTTCCGGAACAGCATCTTTGGGACAACAAGGCAACCCGCACTCACGCATCACTTCTATATCAGGCACATCATCGCCCATATACAGAATTTCGTCATCAGACAGACCGTATTTATCGCGGAAATTACGGTAATCATGAATTTTCACTGCAGACCCCATATACAGATCCTTCACACCCAATGCTGCAAACCGGATACGTACCGCTTCTGTCCGTCCACCGGTAATGATAGCAATATGGAGTCCTTTCTTTACTGCCAACTGAATGGCATAACCGTCTTTAATATTCACCGTACGCATCGGTTCTCCGGAAGGATGCAACGGGACTGTTGTCGAACTCAATACTCCGTCAACATCAAAAGCCAGTGCTTTGATGCGGGATAGATCATAATTGATGGTGCTCATGGATACTTTTACTCATTAATTTATAAATTTCCTGCAATGCCTGACTGTCTGCCAGCATAGAAAGATGCTTATTCATCACATTCTCGTCATAGCGTACAGCCGGTCCGGTCTGCGCATCACGAGGAGCAAGTTCATGCACTTTGCGTGCCGTTTCGTCAATCAGGGGAAGCATAACATCAAATGGCAAATGATATTTTTCCAGCAATTCGGCGGCAAGAGCATACATATGGTTGGTAAAGTTACAGGTAAAGACAGCTGCCAGATGAAGACTCCTGCGTTGCTCCGAATCGGCTTCGTACACCTTATCAGAGAGTGTACCGGCAACCGCTTTCAGCAGCTCGGTATCTTCCGGTCTTTTTGCTTCAATAAAGAAAGGTACTTCCCGAAAATCAACTTCACGTTGTTTGCTGAACGTCTGCATCGGATAAAATACTCCGTAGCGTTCCGCATGACCTTCCCAAATATTCATCGGGATGCTGCCTGCCGTATGCACCAACAGCGCATGCTGCTTCCCATCAGTGATCTGAGGCAACAGTTCGACGAAAGCGGCATCTTTCAATGAAATAATATATAATCTCGCTTCATTCGATACGTCTTTTAAATCAGTGATATATTCCGCTTCCACTTCATTGGCTAACGTACGAGCCGATTCTTCCGTTCGGCTGTACACCTGCATGATACGGAATCCTTTCCGGTAAAGCGCTTTCGCCAGATTAGTTGCCAGATTTCCGGCACCGAGAAACACAACGGGCGTATCTTCAATACTTCTTTTCATTGTTTCTTTAACGTTTTGAAACCCAAAATAAAATAATTCCGATGATCAACAGTGCCAATGGCAACAGATAACCGGACAAGGAACCGAGCAATGACATTACCAGACCGATATTCATTACCAGCCACAGTCCCAACAGCACAAAGCCGACCGACTTGTCACGCTTGAAAATAAGAAAACTGATAGAGGCATACAACAACAAATTGTCCTTATTCATCACCCAAGGCAAACCTATAGAAGCAAAGGGGAGCAGTTTATTTATCAGGAAAAGAGTTCCGATAACAATAAAAGCGACGGCAGTAGCCTTATAAGTATCTTTATTATTATTTGCTTTGACAGCTCCCATCGTTATTTTCCTCCGAACTTATTAATATGAATTTTCTCCCACTGGAGGTGTTCTTCGTTGAAAGGCTTACGTTCCATTCCCTTATGTCCGATGGCAATCACGGAAAGAATCTGCAGTTGCAAAGGAATATCCAAAATTCCATGAACAAACTCGTCAGACGGCATTCCGGTTGCAGTGAAACGTTCGCGAACCTGTACCCAACAGCTTCCCAGCCCCAAATCTTCCGCCTGCAACTGTATCATGATGGAAGCAATAGAAGCATCTTCAATCCACACATCGCTTGCCAACGGATCAGCCATCACAACAATCGCCAAAGCAGCATCCGCAATGAACGAGGAAGCCTGCTCTTTGCAGTGAGACAGTTCTTTCAACTTTTCTTTATCATCGACTACCACAAACTGCCAGCTATTACTACGTTTGGAACTGGGAGACATCAAGGCAGCTTTCATCAGTGCCACAACCTCATCCTGTGTTAACTCCTCATCCGTAAATTTGCGCATACTGCGGCGATTCTTTATCAGTTCACTGAAATTTTCCATATTATTTCCGTTTTCATTTGATTTATGTATGCAAAGATAGCGCAAACCGATCGTAATAAGAAATGAAATTGTATCTTTGCACTGAGAAATATATTCATTATGAAAAAACGAATTACACAAGACGATTACATCAAAGCGAATCGTAAAGCCAGCCGTGAGGCAGAAATCAAAGAGCACGGACACCCCGTTTGTTACAAACGAGTGCATGAGTCAAAGAAAGTATATAACCGCAGAAAGATAAAGGTAGCCGATAAAAAGCTGCCTTATTTTTTTCATTTGGGATAGTGTCGGTATCCCAATGACATAGTGACACCATGAGACAGTGATAGTGACACTATCCTGTTGCGATAGTGACACCATGTTTTATGCAGTTCCTGATAGGCAGAAAGGGCGATTTCCTATACAATTCGCGTCAGTTCTCCAGTAGTGGAGTCTATGATAAACCCGTGCACTTTCACGTCCGACGGAATCAAAGGATGATGAACTATAAAATCGACCGTTCCCCTTACCGACTTCTCCGTATCTTCAAAGCCATCTAGCCAAGAATGAAAATCGACTCCACAAAAACTCATCATATGAATATAATCGGCATTAATACCCCGTGCCTTCATCTTCTCAAGCATTTCTTCACTGTGCATATGGCAGGCTCCACAATCAGAATGGGCAATCACCATTATTTCCTCCACACCTAACTCGAAGATAGCGACAAGCAGACTGCGAATCACACTACCGAAAGGATGGGAAATGACGCCTCCTGCATTCTTGATCATTTTAACGTCTCCGTTCTTAATGCCTAGTGCGGCCGGGAGTAAAGCTGTCAGACGTGTATCCATACAGGATAAGATAGCAATCTTTTTATCGGGATACTTATTCGTTATATATTCTTTATATCCCTCGTTCTTAACGAACTCTCTGTTATAAGCAAGCATTTCTTCTATCATAGCGCTATTTTGTTTGGACACACAAAAATAAAGAAAATAATAAAAAGCTGTATCAGGAAACAATGAAAATATACCGGAAATCCTTTTTAAACTTTTACGCAGGATACAGGTATGGAAACAAAGAGCCGGACAAGAGAAATCTCCTGCCCGGCTCCTATTAATTATGCTTGATTATTAATTAACTGATTAATAACCGGCGTTTTGTCCGAATTCTGCCGGATTATTGATCGCATCCAGATATTTCGTAGGAATAGGACGCAAATAGAATTCTTTCTTAAAGTGCTCAGCAGCACGCTTATTATAAGCAGCCAAACGAGTCTCAAAAGCAGCATTACGTTTCAGCAAATACCAGCGGGCACATTCGCCACAAAGTTCACGGGCATATTCATCGAAAATATAATTCAGATCCACTTGCGACTCACTGACCGTACCGGCACCGGCACGCGTACGGAGTACATTAATATATTTGGCAGCATCTCCCTTGTTCAAGCGTACCGATGCTTCAGCAGCAATCAGGTAAACTTCCGCCATACGCATGATCATCACATCCACAGTTTTTCTCTGAACGTCTCTGCCGACAAACTTATTACCCGGCATATTGAATTTAGAAAGAGCCGGATAAATAGATAACCACAAAGCACTGGCAGCACTAGGCTTGTCATAGGTAGCCCTGGCTGTTCCATTCTCATCGTAAAGATCGAAAACATTAAGAACCAACCCCGGATATTGAGCTTTTTCCTCTTCTGTCAGCGTCTTCAAAGAACAATAAACGGCATATTGATGAGCTTCTGCCGGATCTAAAGGCATAGCAGGATGAAGAATATTACCATCTGTTTTATCCTGAGTAGTCTTCGCTGTTCCATCTGCATTCCAGATAGCCAGCTGGCAGTAATTAGCATCGGCTGTACTATTGGATTCCAAGTTAAAATGAGGATAAACTTTCTTACCTATATTAGATGCGGGAATACCAAATTTAGTAGCAAGTGTGCTTGTGATTTCTTTGGCACACGCTGAACCTCCATATTCATAAGTCGCCCCCCATGCCGGTATAGAATAAGACGAGTAAGCTGAAATAAATGAATAACGAAAACGAGAGTCGTTCATATCAGCAGCAAAACAGTCCATCAGATATTTGGATGGCAGGAAGATATTACTGTTCGGACGACCGTAAACGAAGTTTGAAGTCTTGTCTACCAAACCCAGATCCGTATATGTTCCCAACGAAGGTAAGAAGTGACGGAACATTTCACTTTGTGAGTAGTTACCATTGGTGTAAGCGTCCGAATTTCTTTCGGCACCCGCAGCAATGAACAGAGCTTCTTCATTGTTACGATTATTATTTTCGTTGAATACATCGGCAAAAGCAGGATGCATATACCACTCATAAATCGCTTTATTATTAATCATGGTTGTCGCCGTATCATAGGCTTTTTCCAGAAAGCTGACACCATCGGTATCTTTCAGATCATAACCGGCACCATTAATATATGCACGTGCCAATAATCCCATCGCCGATTTCTTTGTAACGCGGCTATAGTAATCACTGAAACTTACAGGCAGATTCTCTACGGCAAACTTCAGGTCTTCGATAATGGCAGCATAAATTTCGGGAACGGTAGAACGGTGAGCATCAAAAGAAATATTCTCGCTATCGGCAGCCTTCAACTGCAAATCGACATTTCCAAACTGCTCCACCAGATTCATATAATAGTAAGCACGCAGACATCTGGCCTGTGCCACACATTCATTAATTTCAGTCTCATCCCCTGTCACATTCTCAGCTCCGTCAATCACAATATTACAGCTGTTGATACACAGATAAGAATATTGCCACACTTTATAATAATAGCTATCATCGGTTTTCATACCGTTATAACTATGATAACGCTGATAGCTGGAGCCCGATTTAGGTTCTTCCCAAATATCAGTACCCGCTTCCGTACAAACCAGATAGTCACTACTCTGATAGATGTTGTTGATCAAGGCTGTATAGCACGAGTTGGTGAATGCCTTATAAGTTTCCAATGTATAAGAACCATCGGAGAACTGACCCGAGTTGTTGGGGTTCACTTCATCAAGACTGCAAGAGCCCCAAGAAAAAACACCGGCAACAAGTAGAACTAAACTATATATCTTTTTCATATTGCTATTTTTTAGAAAGTTAAATTAAGACCAAATATGCAATCACGAGACAATGGGAAGTTGATGCTTCCGTTCATTTCCGGATCGTAATTCTTCACATATTTGTTTGGCGAATAAGTAAACAGGTTGGTCATTGTCGCATAAACTCTCAGATTACTGATACCAAAACGTTTTGTAAGTTTACCGGGTAACGTATAACCCAATGTTACGTTTTTAAGTTTAAAGAATGATCCATCCACATAATACATCGAATCATATCCTTCATAAGCACTTCTATCCTTGGATTTATCGATAGCATAGAACAAGACATCCTGATCTGCTTCGATCGTCTTGTCATAGTAAGTAAAATAAGTAGGAATATTGTAATCCGGATTAGGCGAATATTTACCTATCACACTACCATAGTTCATCATTTGCCCCCAACGTGCATAAAGGAAGACAGACAAATCAAAATCTTTGTATCTGAAATTATTCTTAAAGCCCAATGTCCAGTCCGGAGTATTACGACCTATTACCTGACGATCATAATCCGCACGTACACCATAAGGATTTTCTGCCGTAATATCAACGCGCTCTCCTTCAGGATTCATATAATAATAACCATTTCCGTCCTTCTTCACACTAGGTAAATCCAGCTTAATATCGCCCGGTTCGCATCCGAACAAAGCAGCAGTTTCCTTTTCGCTATATTGCCAGATACCCAACACTTTATATCTATAGAAAGAACCGACTCCTTCGCCGACTTTGAACACCATATCACCCTTTTTTGCATTGAACATCATATCCTGCCCTTCGATCAAAGATTTAATTTTTTCTTTGTTGGCGGTAAATGTCACTGTTGAGCTCCAAGTAAAATCTTTCTTCACAATATTACGAGTATTAAGAGCAAGTTCAATACCGCGATTTTCTGTTTCAGCAGCATTCTTGTTCATTTTATAAGTAGTGCTACCTGTGTAATTACCCATAATAGATGTCGGCAATGCCTGAGAAAGAATTACATCCGTTGTTTTTGTCCGATACAAATCCACCGTCAGATCAATACGATTATTGAGGAAGCTGGCGTCAATACCAATATTCAAGTCATGAGTCTTTTCCCATGTCAGATTACGGTTAGTGATATACTCCGTAAACTTGGCTGACGGAACAGTCATTCCTCCCAAAGAGGTTGTCACATTTTCCAAAGATGCCATAGAACTGTATTCAGCAATACCGGCAGTAGTTCCGGCAACACCATAGCCTACACGCAGTTTCAAGTTATCCAACCAGCTTTTTGTACCAGCCATAAATGCTTCATCCGAGATTCTCCAGCCTACAGAAACTGCCGGGAATAAATTCCATCTATTGTCTTTCGACAAACGGGAATCCGCTTCATAACGACTGGAAGCAGAAAACAGGTATTTACCTTTGTATGAGTAGTTGACACGACCGATAAAGCCCATCCCTTTCGACATCAGATATTTGCTGTTCAGTTTCTTATTATCAGCATTCTGCAATGCATACCACAACATATCATTGGTCGCCGGGTTTTCACCATAGACATAATATTCTTCACTCTGATTGTAATTCCAGGAAGTAACCCCTGTAACCGTCAGGTCATGATCCTTATTAAATGTATTGTGATAAGTTACTATGTTTTCCCATTTGTAATTATATCCCGTCTTATTGGTAGCTTCGCCATATGCCACCGTACTGCCTTTCAACACATTATAGGAGCCTTCTCCCATAAATTTACCGGCACGAGATTGAGAATAACTGCCTCCAAGCTGTGACTTGACAGACAATCCTTTTACCGGTTTCCATTCAAGATAAGCGTCAACATAAGCCCTTCCTGCTTTAGTATTATTCTTATATACTCCATCCTGTTCGTCTGCTAACGGATTCGGGTCTGATGATGAACCTGGAATCGGGAATTCCGTGATAGAGCCGTCTTCATTATAAGGAGTACCTAACGGGGTGGCAAACAATGCTCTTTCCAAAACGGCATTACGTGAATTCTTGTTGGAGAAAGATGCCTGAACATTAATACCGGCATTCATCCATTTATTGATTTCCTGATCTATACGGACACGGGTAGAGTACACTTTATAGTCATCATTCTCATACATACTCTTCTCATCAGTATAGTTCAACGAGAAATAGGCTTTCGTCTTCTCAGTACCTCCGGCAACGGAAATACTATAATTCTGCTTCAAACCTGAGTGTAATACTTCATCTCCCCAGTTTACCCATTGGTTGTTTTTGATGGCATCGTATCTTTCACCGAAAATTTCCTCCTCATTAGTAGTACCGACAGGCTTATAAGAATCTTTTATATAATTAATGTATGAGTCACCCGTACGCATCTTAGGAACTCGGGCACCCATAGTCGTTCCGGCATAAGCATTAAAATTGATGACCGGTTTTCCACTCTTGGATCCTTTCGTAGTCACGATAATAACACCATTCGCACCACTTGAACCGTAGATAGCTGTAGAAGATGCATCTTTCAGTACTTCGATAGATTCAATATCATTGGGATTCAAGGTAGCAATATCACCCGGCATACCATCGATAATATAAGTCGGCTTAAATGCATCTGAAGAGATATTACCATCCTCATCCAACTGTAAAGAGCGGGTACCACGCAACTGAACTGTCGGTGACGAACCTGCCTGACCTGAAGAATTAGTGATATCCAGACCTGCAATTTTACCTTGCAGCGCATCCATCGGATTCACGCCCGGATTCATGGTGATATCCTCTGATTTCACAGAAGCAACCGCACCTGTCAAATCACGTTTCTTTACCGTACCGTAACCGATGACCACTACCTCATCCAAAGCCTGTGTATCCGGAACCATCTTTATATTCAGCGGGGCATTTCCGCTCACAATGATAGCCTGTTCTTTATATCCGATATAAGAAACAACCAGTTCTTTACTTCCGGCCGGAAGATTAATGGAGAACTTACCGTCAAAATCAGTTATCGTACCTGTACTTGTACCTTTCACCACAATAGAAACACCGATCAACGGTTCTCCATTTTCATCTAAAACAGTTCCTTTCACTGTCTTTGTCTGCATGACGGCTTGCACAGTAATATCATTCACACCATTTTCTGCATAAACAGATATGGCAGAAGGGGCACACAATAAAGTCAGCCCTAAAATCATGGAAACGCGTCTATGCTGTGTCTTCCACGCTTCAACAAATGCATTCTCTCTCATTCGTTTTAATTTAAAGTTAATATTAATTTTCCTTTGTTTAGTAAAATACAATTAGCATAATCTTTTATATAGACGTTTCCATTTTACTTCTGTACTCACAAAGGACGACAATAATACAAAAATTCGCTTTTCCAAGCCTTTTTTTCCTCAAATATATGCAAAGGATAAAAAGACAAATTTTAGGCTAAGCCAACAAATTCTCTTTTTTATTGTTGAATGAAGAATAAAAAGTGTAAATTTGTATTTGGATGCCACTTAAACTAACAACATATTATCGCGGAAAAGACATTCCTGATTTACCGGGAACCAATACTTTTCATTCCAAGGAGTTGTTTCAGATCTATGAATCGACTCCGGGATATACCCCGCTACTGATAGTGGCAACAGAAGAAGGCAGACCTGTAGCACGCCTGCTTGCCGCCATACGCAAGACCAAAAAGTGGCTTCCCTCCTCTCTTGTCAAACAATGTGTGGTATATGGTGCAGGTGAATTTCTGGACACTTCTCTACCGGCAAGTAAAGAGAAGGAGGAAGAAATTTTCGGTGAAATGCTGGAGCATCTCACACAAGAAGCATCACGCACCTGCATTCTTATTGAATTCCGCAATCTGGATAATTCCATGTTCGGTTACCGTTTCTTCCGAAAGAACGACTTTTTTCCGGTCAACTGGCTGCGTGTCCGTAACTCTCTGCATAGTACGCAGAAAGCGGAAGACCGTTTCAGCCCATCACGTATCCGTCAGATCCGGAAAGGGCTCAAAAACGGAGCCAAAGTAGTAGAAGCCCATACGGTGGAAGAGATTAAGGAATTCTCGCGGATGCTGCACAAAGTTTATTCTTCACGAATACGGAGATATTTCCCTGCCAATGACTTTTTCCGCCACATGAACAGCATGCTTATCAGAGGAAAACAGGCAAAAATATTCATCGTAAAATACAAGGAAAAGATTATCGGCGGCTCCGTCTGCATCTATTCCGGCGAAAATGCTTTTATCTGGTTTTCAGGAGGAATGCGAAAGACCTATGCACTGCAGTCACCCGGCATACTGGCAGTATGGAAAGCACTTGAAGATGCCCATGAACGGGGATTCCGTCACATGGAGTTCATGGATGTAGGACTTCCCTTCCGCAAGCATGGTTATCGTGATTTCGTACTCCGTTTCGGAGGCAAACAAAGCAGTACCCGCCGCTGGTTCCGTATCAGCTGGTCATGGCTGAATAATCTTCTGGTCAAGTTTTATGTCTAAATGTAATCTCAAGATTACAAAACCCGTCTTTGTCACCCATCCGGAGCATTTTTTATGCTTTATTCCCCAATAATTAAATGCAGAAATATTTCTTTATTAGACAAGAAATGTCTTTCTTTGTGCTGTTTTATGCCATATAAGCACATAATTAAACCATATAAAAAAATATAGTTATGAAGATTTCACACATTGAGCATCTGGGCATTGCTGTAAAAAGCATCGAAGAAGCCCTTCCTTACTACGAAAACGTATTGGGTCTGAAATGTTACAACATCGAAACAGTAGAAGATCAAAAAGTAAGAACCGCTTTTTTAAAGGTAGGTGAAACAAAAATCGAATTGTTGGAGCCGACTTGCCCCGAAAGCACCATTGCTAAATTTATTGAAAACAAAGGTGCAGGTGTTCATCACGTAGCATTTGCCGTAGAAGATGGCGTAGCTAATGCTTTGGCAGAAGCAGAAAGCAAAGAAATCCGTCTGATTGACAAGGCTCCCCGCAAAGGTGCCGAAGGTCTGAACATCGCTTTCCTTCACCCGAAATCAACACTGGGTGTGCTGACAGAACTCTGCGAACACTAATCATAAACTCTAAAAAAACAACAAGAACTCATGAGTAATCAACTTGAAAAAATTAAAGAGCTTATTGAACGCCGTGCCGTTGCACGCATCGGAGGCGGCGAAAAAGCAATTGCGAAGCAACATGAAAAAGGGAAATACACAGCGCGTGAGCGTATAGCCATGCTGTTGGATGAAGGTAGCTTCGAAGAAATGGACATGTTCGTTGAGCACAGATGCACGAACTTCGGCATGGAGAAAAAGCACTATCCGGGTGATGGTGTAGTAACCGGTTGCGGTACTATCGAAGGTCGTCTCGTATATCTTTTTGCACAGGACTTTACCGTTACTGCAGGTTCACTGTCGGAAACAATGTCACTGAAGATCTGTAAGATTATGGATCAGGCAATGAAGATGGGTGCTCCTTGTATCGGTATCAATGACTCGGGCGGTGCACGTATCCAGGAAGGTATTAACGCTTTGGCAGGTTACGCAGAAATCTTCCAGCGCAATATCCTCGCTTCGGGTGTCATTCCGCAGATTTCCGGTATCTTCGGTCCTTGTGCCGGCGGTGCTGTTTATTCTCCGGCACTGACAGACTTCACACTGATGATGGAAGGTACTTCTTATATGTTCCTTACAGGTCCGAAAGTTGTGAAAACTGTAACCGGTGAAGACGTAAGCCAGGAAAACCTCGGCGGAGCAAGCGTTCACTCTACCAAATCGGGTGTTACTCATTTCACTGCCAAAACAGAAGAAGAAGGTCTGGCATTGATCCGCACACTTCTGAGCTATATTCCTCAAAACAACCTCGAAGAAGCTCCATATGTGGATTGCACAGATCCGATCGACCGTCTGGAAGATTCACTGAACGATATTATCCCCGACAGCCCCAACAAACCGTATGATATGTACGAGGTTATCAGCGCTATCGTAGACAACGGCGAATTCCTGGAAATCCAGAAAGACTATGCCAAGAATATCATTATCGGTTTTGCCCGTTTCAACGGTCAGTCTGTAGGTATTGTAGCCAATCAGCCTAAATTCCTTGCCGGTGTACTCGACAGCAACGCATCTCGCAAAGGCGCACGTTTCGTTCGTTTCTGCGATGCTTTCAATATCCCTATCGTGTCGTTGGTAGACGTACCGGGATTCCTTCCGGGAACAGGCCAGGAATACAATGGCGTTATCCTTCATGGTGCCAAACTGCTGTATGCTTACGGTGAAGCTACTGTACCTAAAGTAACAATCACATTGCGTAAATCTTACGGTGGTTCTCACATCGTGATGAGTTGTAAACAACTTCGTGGTGACATGAACTATGCTTGGCCAACAGCTGAAATCGCTGTAATGGGTGGTGCAGGTGCAGTAGAAGTATTGTACGCGCGTGAAGCCAAAGACCAGGAAAATCCGGCTCAGTTCCTTGCCGAAAAAGAAGCAGAATATACAAAACTGTTTGCCAACCCTTATAATGCAGCTAAGTATGGTTACATCGATGATGTCATCGAACCCCGTAACACACGTTTCCGCGTGATCCGTGCTTTGCAGCAGTTGCAGACTAAGAAACTGTCTAATCCGGCGAAGAAACATGGTAATATTCCGTTGTAATCCAACTTTTCACATTAAAACAAGAACGATTATGAACAAAACCAAAATCGGAATATTCCTTTCTCTGCTGTTGCTGATTGGATTGACTTCCTGCGGAGAGCAAAAGTCGAACAATAAGCTATTGCTGAATGAAGTCCTGATAGACAATCAAAACAACTTTCAGGATGACTACGGCTTGCACAGTGCATGGATTGAAATATTCAACAAATCATACGGTAGCGCAGACTTAGCAGCTTGTTTATTGAAAGTAAGCAGCCAGCCGGGCGATACAGTAACCTATTTTATCCCGAAAGGTGACATACTTACATTAGTAAAGCCACGCCAACATGCGTTATTTTGGGCAGACGGCGAACCTAATCGTGGTACCTTCCATACCAGCTTCAAACTGAACCCTGAAACAGCCAATTGGGTCGGTCTTTTTGATTCAGGCAGAAAGCTACTTGATCAAGTTGTCATACCAGCAGGAACTTTAGGTCCCAACCAGTCTTATGCACGCATAAGCGACGGAGCAGCAGACTGGGAAGTAAAAGGCGGAAGCAAAGACAAATACGTAACCCCGAGCACGAACAACAAAACCCTTGACAGTAATGCCAAGATGGAAAAGTTCGAAGAACATGACTCAGTCGGTATCGGTATGTCTATTTCAGCCATGAGCGTAGTATTCTGCGGATTGATTCTTCTCTTCATTGCCTTCAAGGTGGTAGGTAAAGTTGCTGTCAACCTGAGCAAACGCAATGCGATGAAGGCTAAAGGCATCGATAAAGTCGAAGCGAAAGAGCTTTCACAGGCTCCGGGTGAAGTTTATGCTGCTATTTCAATGGCATTACACGAAATGCAGGATGAGGTACATGACGTAGAAGAAACGGTGCTGACCATCACTCGTGTGAAACGCAGCTATTCACCGTGGAGTTCGAAGATTTACACCTTGCGTGAAAATCCTAACAGAAAGTAAATCATTCCCTAAAAAGATAAAACGATGAAAGAATATAAATATAAAATCAACGGTAACTCATACAAAGTAACCATCGGAGATATTGAAGATAATATCGCTCATGTAGAAGTGAACGGTACGCACTACAAAGTAGAAATGGAGAAACAACCGAAAACTGCTCCCAAACCGGTAGTAGTACGTCCTATGCCTAACTCACCGGCTGCTCCTACCACACCGGTAGTAAAACCGGCTGCTCCTTCTACAGGCAAATCAGGCGTTAAGTCCCCGCTACCAGGCGTTATCCTTGACATCAAAGTAAATGTAGGTGATACAGTGAAAAGAGGACAGACTATCATTATATTGGAAGCCATGAAGATGGAAAACAATATCAATGCAGACAAAGACGGTAAAGTGACTGCCATCAATGTCAACAAGGGAGATTCTGTTCTTGAAGGTAATGACCTCGTAATTATTGAATAATATGGGAGATTTTATTAACTTTTTAGGAAATAACCTTGCCGATTTCTGGACCTACACGGGATTTGCCAACGCGACAGGTGGACATATTGCTATGATCATTATCGGTTTAGGCTTTATTTACTTAGCTGTAGCCAAAGAGTTCGAGCCGATGTTGTTAATTCCTATCGGATTCGGTATTCTGATCGGTAATATACCTTTCAATATGGACGCCGGACTAAAAGTCGGTATATATGAAGAAGGTTCTGTATTGAACATATTGTATCAGGGAGTAACGTCCGGCTGGTATCCACCGCTCATCTTCTTAGGTATCGGTGCCATGACAGACTTCTCGGCGCTAATCTCCAATCCGAAGCTGATGCTGATCGGTGCGGCTGCCCAGTTTGGTATCTTCGGTGCATACATGATCGCATTGGAAATGGGATTTGACCCGATGCAGGCCGGTGCTATCGGTATCATCGGTGGAGCAGATGGTCCGACGGCTATCTTCCTTTCGTCCAAGCTGGCACCTAACTTAATGGGAGCCATTGCGGTATCCGCCTACTCCTATATGGCGTTAGTTCCGGTGATACAGCCGCCTATCATGCGTCTGCTCACCACCAAACACGAACGCGTTATCCGTATGAAACCGCCACGTGCCGTTTCTCATACAGAGAAAGTGATTTTCCCGATTATCGGTCTGTTGCTGACCTGCTTCCTAGTTCCTTCCGGTCTGCCTCTGTTGGGTATGCTGTTCTTCGGTAACCTGTTGAAAGAAAGTGGTGTAACCCGCCGTCTGGCTAACACAGCCAGCGGTCCGCTGATTGACGTTATCACTATCCTGTTAGGTTTGACAGTAGGTGCTTCTACTCAGGCTTCTGAGTTCCTGACACTCGACTCCATCAAGATCTTCGCCCTCGGTGCTTTGTCATTTATTATTGCTACTGCATCAGGTGTGATCTTCGTTAAGATCTTCAACCTCTTCCTCAAGAAGGGCAATAAGATCAATCCGTTGATCGGTAATGCAGGTGTATCTGCCGTTCCCGACTCTGCACGTATCTCACAAGTTGTCGGTCTGGAATATGATCCTACCAACTACTTGCTGATGCACGCTATGGGTCCGAACGTAGCAGGTGTAATCGGTTCGGCTGTTGCTGCCGGTATCCTGTTAGGATTCTTAATGTAGGGACAAAATATTAGGTGCGGATATTGCTGTTTTAGATGCAATATCCGCACTTATCATTATGTTATCTTCTCTTATCATTCCGTTAATCTATTCCAAAAAGGCTACGAATAATTCGTAAATACGATATTTTTTAGCATCTTGCGTCTTTGTTACGACACACTAAAATAAATATTTATGAAACGGATTATTCTCCTCGCCTTCCTTTGTACCACCACCCTGGTGATGGCGCAGCGCATCAATCATGTTCAGGAAGCAATAGCAAACTACGATTACGAGGCAGCTCTCACTCTCATTGCCAAAGAAAAGCCGACAATTCCCCTACTCTTGCAAAAAGGTAAAGCACAACGGGGACTTGGGATGAATACAGAAGCACTTTCCACTTATCAGGAAATCATAGCCAATGATACTGCCAATACCCGTGCATATATCGAAGCAGCCGAATGCTGCCGTTCATTGGCCAAATACCAACAGGCACTGAAATATTATGAACAGGCACTTGATCTGAATCCGGAAAACAAATATGTGCGTATTCAATACATCGGACTACTGCTCTCTTTACAGAAGTTTCAGGATGCTTTAGGAGAAAGTAGTCTGATGACAGAGAAAGACAGTTCCGCCATCGCCTTGCATCTGCAGGCCCAAAGTTTCGAAGGTATGGGAGAGCTTCTCCCCGCCACGGGGTGCTACTATAATATACAGGAGAAATACCCCGACGACTATCTTGCCGCCGCCAAGCTCGCCGCACTGAACATAGCCGGTTCTTATTTCAACGAAGCAATTGAAGCCACGGAGAAATATCGGCAGACTGATACCACCAATATCGCTGTCAACCGTCAGAATGCACTGGCATATTGTCTGAATAAGGATTATCCTACCGCTATCCAGCGTTATGAATACCTGGTGAGCCAGGGCGACAGTTCTTTTCATACCTGTTATTATCTGGGTATCAGCTATTATGCGGAAGAGAAATATTACGAAGCACATGACTTTCTGGAAGCCGCCCGAAAACATGATCCTGAAAACGTAAACCTGCTTTATTATCTCGGCCGTGCCTGCGCCAAGACTTCATGGAAGAAGTTAGGCGTAGAGTATCTCGAAAAAGCGCTTGATCTGACTATTCCCAAAGACAGTAATATGGTACGGCTCTATATTGGCATGACCGACTGCTACAAAATGGCACAGATGCCTAAAGAGCAGATTGAATCGATCAGAGAACGCTACCGGAAATACGATAAACAAAATCATAAGCTGCTCTATGATATGGCTTTCATTTATTTCTATTCGCTGAAAGACAAGAAAAATACCGAACGCTGTCTGGAAGCATTCTTAAAAACACGCCCGAAAGAAGATAAGGAAGAAGAAGCGAAACTAAACGAACGAGGCGAACTCGTTTTAGGCACTAAGAATTATTATAATGCTGCAGCCAACTGGCTGAAAGACATTCAAAGTAAGCAAAAGATAGAAGATTTCTTCTTGGGAGGAAATGTGCCCGCTCAGAAACCGGAATAAGCAGATAAAGGATATTACGTAAAAAAGGCTGCAACCGTCAAACGATTGCAGCCTTTCTATATAATAGGATAATCTGTGATTATTCAGCCAATTTGTTGTCTGAACCCAGCACATTAAGGATTTTGTGCTTGTACAGTTTTTCCATGTTGTCACGAGCCGGACCAAGATACTTACGTGGGTCGAATTCAGCAGGTTTTTCAGCGAAAGTCTTACGGATAGCAGCAGTCATAGCCAGACGAGAGTCTGAGTCGATGTTGATTTTGCAAACAGCAGACTTGGCAGCTTTACGCAATTCTTCTTCAGGAATACCGATAGCAGCTTTCAGAGCACCACCAAACTTGTTGATTGTTTCAACTTCTTCTTCAGGAACTGAAGATGATCCGTGAAGTACGATAGGGAATCCCGGAAGTTTTTCCATTACAGCATCCAATACTTCGAAAGCCAATGGAGGAGGAACCATACGACCGGTAGCCGGATCGATGTGGCACTGTTCCGGAGTAAACTTGTAAGCACCGTGAGAAGTACCGATAGAGATAGCCAATGAGTCACAACCTGTACGAGTAGCGAAATCGATTACTTCTTCAGGGTCAGTGTATGTGTGGTGGTCAGAAGAAACTTCATCTTCTACACCTGCCAATACACCAAGTTCACCTTCAACTGTTACGTCGAACTGATGAGCGTATTCAACCACCTTCTTAGTCAAAGCAACGTTTTCTTCGTAAGGAAGATGAGAACCATCGATCATAACTGAAGAGAAACCTGAATCGATGCAAGATTTGCAAGTTTCAAAAGTATCTCCGTGGTCAAGGTGAAGAACGATTTCAGGATGTGCGCAACCTAATTCTTTTGCGTACTCTACAGCACCCTGAGCCATGTAACGCAACAAAGTAGCGTTAGCATACTGACGAGCACCTTTAGAAACCTGAAGAATCACCGGAGATTTTGTTTCTACTGCAGCCTTGATGATAGCCTGCATCTGTTCCATATTGTTGAAGTTGAATGCTGGGATAGCGTATCCACCCTTAATAGCCTTAGCAAACATGTCTCTTGTGTTTACCAATCCTAAGTCTTTGTAATTAACCATTTTGTTTAAAGTTTATTGTTAGTGAATTAAAATTCTACGCAAAAGTAAGCATTATCCACCGAATAACGAGCATCGGAAAGAAAAATATAATAGAAAAAGGTTTAAATCGATCAGCAAATATTCATCCGTAAGCGGGTCTGACATTAGATTGTAATGTCCACCTAGCAAATAAACGGCTGAAAGGTTCTATCCCAAAACAGGTATTATACCATAAAAAGCACAAGACATTCTTTTCGTGCCAATCATATAATTCATAGAAATAGCATAATTCACAGAAGTTTTTTCAGCAAAGTTTTTTCTATTCCGGAGAAATGTGCTATCTTTGCGCTCTGAAAATGACCATTACACTATTTCTTACCAAAATAGTAACAGAATATAAATTAAAAAAACAGATACTGAAATGAAAAAAGGCCTTCATCCAGAATCATACCGTCCGGTAGTATTCAAAGATATGTCAAATGGTGATATGTTTTTGTCTAAATCAACTGTAGCAACTAAAGAAACCATCGAATTCGAAGGTGAAACTTATCCGTTGCTGAAGATTGAAATCTCTAACACTTCTCACCCGTTCTATACAGGTAAATCTACATTGGTAGATACTGCAGGTCGCGTTGATAAGTTCATGAGCCGTTACGGTGACCGTAAGAAGAAATAATTCAATCTTTCGTTAAGATGAAAAAAGAGGAGATTTCCGGTTGGAAATTTCCTCTTTTTCGTTTCATAGATAAACTAAAGGACCGCACCATTCTTCACAGAGTAGTGCGGTCCGTATATTAACTGGCTAAGGGGAACTATTACCAGGTAATATAAAAATGGTATAGTTAAGGGAATATACCATACCATTATATTGTCTGATCTCCTGAAAAATGATGGTTTATTAAATAGTACTATTCAGGAGAAATACTTCCTATTATATATAATAATATTCAGCAGGCAAAAAAGACGGTCCTGCTGACCCGTTGCACTACATATTACAGTCCACGAGGGATGAGATACAGTGGGCGCATTAACGCTCCACACGGGGGACAGAACCGTATATCTAAGGAAGCCACGAGCATATTCCCACATGCTCGTAGCTTAAATTCGAGAATTAAATTCTCATATCGCATTCCGCGACTGTAATACTAGTGCGGTGCAAAAGTGGGAATAATCTCTGATAAAATCAACAGAAAAGGCATTTTTTATCTATAAACAATCATTTTCCTTTAATGTTGATACTAATTTCACATTTCTAATATACCCGTCTCTACTGAACATAGTCAAGTATCAAATTGTTTACTTCCCAAACAATGAACGACTTATGAAAAATATCTATGTGATTGCACTCGCAGCCATCCTATTTCAAGGCTGCGGGCAAAAAAAAGAGATGACGGTACCCGCCACCCGACCTGTTAAGACAACTATTGTCGAATCAAGGTCAGTAATCAGAAAAGACTTCTCCGGCATTGTAGAAGCAGTGGAGTATGTCAAACTGGCATTCCGCGTCAGCGGACAGATCATCAGCCTGCCTGTTATCGAAGGAGAGAAAGTGAAAAAAGGGCAACTGATTGCAGCTATCGATCCCAGAGATATCGCATTGCAGTATGCTGCCACCAAGTCTGCCTACGAAACAGCTTCCGCACAAGTGGAACGCAACAAGCGCCTGCTCTCCCGGCAAGCGATCTCCGTGCAGGAGTATGAAATCAGCCTTTCCAATTATCAGAAAGCAAAATCGGAGTACGAACTGTCCAGCAACAACATGCGTGACACCAAACTGACGGCCCCTTTCGACGGTTCTATCGAGAAGCGGTTGGTGGAGAACTACCAGCGTGTCAATTCAGGAGAAGGGATCGTACAACTGGTCAACACACAGAACCTGCGTATCAAGTTCACCATACCGGATGCATATCTTTATCTCCTCCGTGCCAAAGATCCCCGTTTCCTTGTAGAGTTTGATACCTTCAAGGGCCATGTGTTCAAGGCGAGACTGGAGGAATATCTGGACATATCCACCGAAGGAACGGGTATTCCGGTCAGCATCACTATCGACGACCCTTCATTCGACCGGGACTTATATGCCGTGAAGCCCGGCTTCACTTGCAGCATCCGTTTCACAGCCGATGTAGGCCCATTGGTGCAGGATAGCTGGACAATCATCCCGCTCAGTGCTGTTTTCGGCGAAAGTGACGGAAACAACATGTATGTCTGGGTAGTAGAGGACAACAAAGTGCACAAACGCAAAATCGTCGTCAATGCCCCCACAGGAGAGGCGCAAGTACTCGTGTCCGAAGGACTGAAACCCGGAGAACAAATCGTCATAGCAGGAGTATACCAGTTGGTAGAAGGAGAAAGTATTAAATCAATAGACAAATGAATTTAGCAAAATATTCACTGGATAACACGAAGATCATCTATTTCTTCCTTGCCGTACTGCTGATTGGAGGTATTACCTCCTTCGGAAAGCTGGGTAAGAAAGAAGATGCCCCCTTCGTTATCAAATCAGCGGTCATCATGACACGCTATCCGGGAGCCGAACCGGCAGAAGTAGAACGGCTGATCACAGAGCCTATCTCCCGTGAGATACAAAGTATGAGCGGCGTGTACAAGATAAAATCAGAGTCCATGTACGGGCTCTCCAAAATCACGTTCGAACTGCAACCTTCACTTTCCGCCAGTTCCATCCCTCAGAAATGGGACGAACTGCGACGCAAAGTGCTCAATATTCAACCGCAGCTGCCCAGCGGTGCTTCCACCCCGACCGTCTCCGATGATTTCGGCGACGTATTCGGCATTTATTATGGACTGACGGCAGATGACGGCTTCACCTATGAGGAAATGCGCAACTGGGCGGAACGGATCAAGACGCAGGTTGTCACAGCAGACGGCGTGATGAAAGTAGCGCTGTTTGGCGTACAGACGGAAGTAGTCAACATCTTCGTTTCTACCAACAAACTGGTGGGAATGGGGATCGATCCCAAACAGCTGGCCAACCTGCTGCAATCGCAGAACCAGATTATCAACACCGGAGAAATCCGTGCAGGCGTACAGCAGTTACGGGTGACAGCCAACGGAATGTATGCCAACATAGACGATATCCGCAACCAGGTAATCACCACCAAAGCCGGACAGGTGAAACTGGGCGACATAGCCGTGATCGAGAAAGGTTATCTCGACCCTCCATCCAACATCATGCATGTGAACGGGAAACGGGCTATCGGCATCGGTGTTTCCACCGACCCGCAAAGAGATGTAGTGCAGACGGGTGAGAACGTAAAAGTAAAACTGAACGAGCTCCTCCCCCTCATGCCTGTGGGACTGGAACTGCAAAGCCTCTACCTCGAAAACGAGATCGCCAACGAAGCCAACAACGGATTTATCATCAACCTGATCGAATCCATCCTGATCGTGATTGTCATTATCATGCTGGTGATGGGGCTCCGTGCCGGTCTGCTCATCGGCTCTTCGCTGATTTTCTCTATCGGAGGTACACTGCTCATCATGTCTTTCTTCGGCGTCGGACTCAACAGAACGTCTCTGGCAGGATTTATCATCGCCATGGGTATGCTGGTGGACAACGCCATCGTAGTGACGGACAACGCCCAAATAGCCATTGCCCGAGGTGTAAACCGACGGAAAGCCCTGATAGACGGAGCAACCGGACCACAATGGGGCTTGCTCGGAGCAACTTTCATTGCCATCTGCTCCTTCCTGCCGCTTTACCTTGCTCCCTCTGCTGTAGCGGAAATCGTAAAACCGCTGTTTGTGGTACTTGCCATTTCACTAGGACTGAGCTGGGTACTTGCCCTGACGCAGACTACCGTATTCGGAAATTTCATTCTGAAAGCCAAAACAGGCGACAGCACGAAAGATCCATACGACAAGCCGTTCTATCATAAGTTCGCTTCCGTTCTCGGAGTATTGATCCGCAAGAAAGCAGTGACACTGGTATCCATGGTGATCCTCTTCATCATCTCGCTCATTATTATGGGAACGATGCCGCAGAACTTCTTCCCGTCGCTCGATAAGCCTTATTTCCGGGCGGATGTATTCTATCCGGACGGATACAGCATCAATGACGTAGTGAAAGAGATGAAATCGGTAGAAGAGCACCTGGCGAAGCAGCCGGAAGTAAAAAAGGTATCCATCACATTCGGCAGCACCCCGCTAAGGTATTACCTTGCCTCCACTTCCGTAGGTCCGAAACCGAATTTTGCCAATGTACTCGTCGAACTGACAGACAGTAAATATACGAAAGAATACGAAGAAGATTTTGACGGATATATGAAAGCCAATTATCCGAGTGCAATCACACGGACCAGCTTGTTCAAACTGTCCCCCGCAGTGGATGCGGCTATCGAAATCGGCTTTATCGGTCCGAATGTGGATACGCTTGTATCACTTACCAATCAGGCAATAGCCATTATGCACCAGAATCCGGATTTAATTAATATCCGCAATTCGTGGGGAAACAAGATACCCGTCTGGAAACCGGTTTACAGCCCGGAACGGGCACAACCGCTGGGTGTATCCCGACAGGGAATGGCACAGAGCATTCAGATCGGTACCACAGGAATGACTTTGGGAGAATACCGGCAGGGAGATCAGGTACTTCCTATCCTATTGAAAAATAACCAGCTGGATTCATTCCGGATCAATGATCTGCGCACACTGCCCGTATTCGGGACAGGCAACGAGACGACCAGCCTGGAACAGGTAGTATCTGAATTTGACTTCCAGTACCGGTTCTCGAACGTGAAAGACTATAACCGGCAGATGGTGATGATGGCACAATGCGACCCGCGTCGCGGAACCAATGCGATTTCCGCTTTCAACCAGGTATGGTCGCAAGTACAGCAAGAGATAAAAATACCGGAAGGATATACCATGAAGTATTTCGGCGAACAGGAAAGTCAGGTGGAATCGAATGAAGCGCTGGCCAAAAACTTACCGCTGACATTCTTCCTGATGTTTGTGACGCTGCTCTTCTTGTTCAAGACGTATCGCAAGCCGACCGTCATCCTGTTAATGCTGCCGCTGATCTTCATCGGTATCGTGTTGGGACTGCTCGTACTCGGCAAGTCGTTCGACTTCTTCTCCATATTGGGTCTGCTAGGTCTGATTGGTATGAACATCAAGAACGCTATCGTACTGGTAGACCAAATCGATTTGGAAACAGCAGCAGGCAAAAAACCGCTGGACGCAGTCATCAGTGCCACAACCAGTCGCATCATTCCGGTAGCGATGGCCTCCGGAACAACGATTCTGGGTATGTTGCCGCTACTGTTCGACGCCATGTTCGGCGGAATGGCCGCCACCATCATGGGCGGACTGTTAGTAGCCTCGGCATTGACACTATTCGTCCTTCCTGTAGCCTATTGCGCCATCCACCGGATCAAAGGAGAACAATAATTATCCATTATCAACTATCCATTATCCATTAAAAGATTATCCATGAAAGAAATGAAAACCCAACTCATACTATTTTCACTGTTGCTCCTTGGCTCCACAGCCTGGGCGCAACAGCCCTGCCTGAGTCAGGACGCCTACCGCGAAAAAGTGGAGGCTTACAGCCAGATATTGAAACAACAAAAACTAAAGACATTGGCCAGTTCGGAGGCGCGAAAGATAGCCCATACAGGTTTCCTGCCGAAAATCGACGTAAATGCAGACGGTACCCTGAACATGAGCGACCTTAGCGCATGGAACGAACCGGTGGGCGAATACCGCAACCATACCTACCAGGGAGTATTTGTCGTATCACAGCCACTCTACACAGGCGGTGCGCTCAATGCCCAACATCAGATAGCGAAGGCAGACGAAAAGCTGAACCAGCTGAACGAGGAACTCACGTTAGACCAGATTCACTATCAAAGTGATGCTGTCTACTGGAATGCCTCCGCTTCAAAAGCCATGCTACAAGCAGCCGACAAATACCAGAGCATTGTCAAACAGCAATATGACATTATTCAGGACCGTTTCGATGACGGAATGATCAGCCGTACAGATCTTCTGATGATTTCCACCCGGCTGAAAGAAGCGGAACTGCAGTATATCAAAGCCCGCCAGAATTATACATTAGCGCTGCAACAGCTGAATATTCTGATGGGAGAAGCACCGAATACTCCTGTAGACAGCCTGTACAACATCGGAATGATCTCCGCTCCTGTCCGGATACTGCCTCTGGAAGATGTTTTGCAACGACGTGCCGATTATGCCAGTACGGAAGTAAACATCATGAAGAGCCAGGCACAACGTAAAGCGGCTCTCAGCCAGTTCAATCCCCAATTAAACATGTATTTCAGCGGTGGCTGGGCAACGGCCACACCCAACTTGGGATACGACGTATCTTTTAATCCCATCGTAGGAGTCAATCTGAATATTCCCATTTTCCGCTGGGGAGCCCGTTTCAAGACGAACCGACAGCAGAAGGCATATATCGGAATACAAAAGTTGCAACAGAGTTATATGACGGACAATATCAACGAAGAACTGTCGGCAGCTCTCACCAAACTGACGGAAACAGAATCTCAGGTGAAAACAGCGAAAGAAAACATGAGTCTGGCAAATGAGAATCTGGATCTGGCCACTTTCTCCTACAATGAAGGAAAAGCGAGCATGGTAGATGTACTTTCCGCCCAGTTGTCATGGACGCAAGCACACACCAATCTGATCAATGCTTATCTGGCAGAGAAGATGGCTGTGGCTGAATACAAGAAGGTGACCAGCGAATAGATAAAAACAAAATTAGGCACGGATGACACGGATTTCACGGTTTTAAGAGTTGAGTAACTAAAAACCGTGTTTATCCGCGTAATCCGTGCCTAATTTTTATTGGTTGTTCTTTTTATTATGCAAGGAAGGAGATCAGTACACCCGCAGCTACTGCCGAGCCGATTACCCCTGAGATGTTACTTGCCATACAATACTGCAATACATGATTCTTCGGATCGTATTTCAACGCAATCTCATTCGCCACACGGCTTGCCATCGGAACAGCGCTCAGTCCGGTCGCTCCGATCAGCGGATTAATCTTCTTCTTGGAGAATAGATTCACTAACTTCACAAAGAAGATACCACCGGTAATAGAAAGAGCAAATGCAAGGAAACCACCGATGACAATACCGATTGTCGTCCAGTTCAAGAAGGCTTCAGCCGTCATGGTTGCACCTACCGAAAGTCCGAGGAAGATAGTAGCAGCATTCATGATACTGTTGGAAGCAGCGTCGAACAGACGGAAAGTATTGCTTCCGATTTCTTTCACCAGATTACCGAACATCAGCATACCGATCAAAGGTACTGCACTTGGGACGAAGAGAGCTACAATCGTAGTCACTACAATCGGGAAAATAATCTTCAGTACACGCAGATTCTTGATTTCCGTCTTCGAAGGATATTTCTTTTCCTGTTCCTTCATGTTGATGCTCAGTTCTTTCTTAGTACAGAACAGCTTCACTACCAACGGAATGATCACAGGCACCAGTGCCATATAAGAATAAGCGGCAATAGCGATCGGACCCAGCAAATGCGGAGCCAGCTTGATCGTTGTAAAGATGGCTGTCGGTCCGTCCGCACCACCGATAATACCCAGTGAAGCAGCTTCTTGCGGAGTGAATCCCATCAGGATGGCTACCAGCAGAACAGTAAAGATACCTAACTGTGCAGCAGCTCCAAAGATGGAAAGATGCAGATTACGCAACATCGGTCCGAAGTCCGTCAACGCACCGACCCCCATAAAGATGATCGGAGGCAGGAAACCGGTCTTGATCAGCATATAATAGATGAAGTTCATAATTCCCAGTTCATGCGCAATGTCATGCAAAGGCATTTCCCAGATATTCTTCATCACACCGTTTATCATCACCATACCATTCTCGTCTGCCTGTATCACTCCCATATCTCCTCCGGGGAAGTTGGCAAGCAACACACCGAAAGCAATCGGAACAAGCAGCAGCGGTTCGTACTGTTTCTTAATCCCCAGATAAAGCAGGACGAACGCGATGGCATACATTATCAGAAACTGCGGTTCGGCAATGATATTGCTGAACGCAGTCATGTCATATAAGTTCTCAAATATCTCGTTCATTATCCTATCTTCATTAATACATCATCTTCTGAAACAGTGTCTCCCGGATTAGCGCAGATAGCAGTTATCGTACCGCTAAATTCGGCACGGATAGCGTTGTAAGTCTTCATTGCTTCCACATAACAAAGCACATCGCCCTCTTTCACCGCATCGCCAACTTTCAAGGCAGATTCCTGCGCATTCTTCACCAGGAAGAATTTACCTTCCAGCGGAGAAAGAACATCTTTGCCCTCTCCTGCCGGAGCTGCAGCTACAGGTGCAGCAGGCAGTTCGGCATCTCCGTATGCTACCGTCACACGATAAGCCTGTCCGTCCACCTGTACAGTCAGTGTTTTTGGTTTTGCATCTTCTTCCGGCGATTTATCTTTCTCGGCACGACGTTTTGCCACGTCTGCCAGGAAGTCTTCCTTCGCTTTTCCACTCTTGTAAGCCTCATACTGAGCCGGATGCATGGCATATTCGAAGAGTTCTTCGTCGTCCTCTCCCACTTCCCATTTGTTTTCCTTCATCAGCTTGCGATACTTGTCGAGTGAGTCAGGGTAATTGTCCTGCGGATTACCTTCGAAGAATTTACGTCCTTCACGTTCGGCTTTCTCGATGATTTCGGGAGCCAGTGTACCCGGCAGGCGTCCTGCTTTACCCAGCAGCATATCCCAGATATCGTCGGCAATCATTCCCCAGCGTTCCTTGCCTTTTTCCATTGCCATCACATTCATCATGGCAAGGTTCTTCACGTACTGGCTGAACGGAGTTACCAATGGAGGATAACCGACGCGGGGCCATACATACGCCACTTCGTTGAATAGCTTGATCAGCAGCTGATCCTGTGTCATAAACGGCAGGTTATGTTTGGCTTTATACTTGTTGATAGATTCCAGATTCGATTCGAGGTCAGCCATCAGACTACCCATCATACCGCCAGGAAGTCCCGGACCGATCAGCAGCGAGTTCATCAGACGGTTCTTCGGACTGATATACAAGCCGAGGAAGTCATCCATAAATTCTTGAATCAGCGCACGCACTTTCATGTAGGCTTCCATATTGATTTCCGGTACCTGATATCCGGCATCTTTCAGCATAGCCTGTACACTGAGAAGATCGGCGTGTCCCGTACCCCATGAAAGCGGTTCCATACCTACGTCAATGTAGTCGCAACCGGCTTCGCATACTTCGAGGATGCTTGCCATGTTGAAACCGGGACCGGCATGACTATGATACTGAATAGGAATTTCAGGATGTGCCGCTTTGATATTGGCCACGATCTTGCCCAATGAAACGGGGCGACCGATACCTGCCATGTCTTTGATGCAAATCTCGTCCGCCCCCAGCTTGATAAGTTCTAACGCCATATTGGTGTAGTACTCTACCGTGTGGATCGGCGAATGGGTGATGCAGAGTGAACACTGTGAGATCATGCCTGCCTCTTTGGCATACGTGATGGAAGGAGCGATATTGCGTACGTCGTTCAATCCGCAGAATGTACGGGTGATATCTGTGCCTTGTGCTTTCTTAACTTTGTAGAACAACTTGCGGACGTCTGCCGGAACGGGGCTCATACGGAGTCCGTTCAATGCACGGTCGAGCATGTGTGTCTGTATGCCGGCTTCGTGGAACGGCTTCGTCCATTCGCGCACGGCTCTATTCGGGTTTTCACCAAACAATAAATTCACTTGTTCAAAACCTCCGCCATTTGTTTCTACACGGGCGAAACAGCCCATTTCAATGATGGCAGGAGCTACCTTTACGAGTTGGTCTACACGAGGTACATATTTTCCGGCAGATTGCCACATATCTCGGAAAACCAGACTAAACTTAACTTCTCTTTTCATGTTTTTCTATGATATACTTTTGATAGGTTTATAACTTTTCTACTTTTGTAATCTTTCCTTTTCCTAATGTCACCACATTCACAGCTGCTGTGATAGCCGCCATTATATTACCCGGAATAGGCGCAGGACCTTGTAGCGCTTCCTTCTTCGCAGGAATCACTTCTTCGGGAGCATACTTGTTGACAAGAGTAATCAGTAACTTACCTAAATAAATCACAATCAGCAGAATAACAAATACGGTAGCCATGCCGACCACCATCAGCAGGATCGCTGTTTCGATATTTTCCATATAATAAACTATTAGTAATTCAAGTCGTTTGTCCAAAAAGCGTCCGAAAATACCAAATATTTGTGATAAAATTAATTAAGAGAGGAATAAAAAAGTATAAATCGTAAGGTTACAATAAGAAAAAACACATTATTCTTTGCATGTCTATTAAAAAGACAAAGGAAAAGCCCCTTGCGGGGCTCTTTTTATTTTAGGGAGTTATTAAAATGTTATTAATCTGATAATTAAAGAAAATGGCCTTCGTCCTTACACTTTTTATATTCACTTATCAATCTCTATTTTTCAATCATCCAATCCCCCAGTGTGCCACTTTCACTATCAAAATTAACAGCCACCTTCACCACTGGCAGTCCACATAGAGCAAAGCGTTCCGGATAATTCTTTAAATTTATCTGTTCCATAGCAACTGTCGCATTCTTATCCAGTTTCAATTCCATCACATATAATGTGGCCTCAGTACGCAACACTACATCCACACGACCACGGGAAGTACGTACTTCGACATCCACATAGTATCCCAGCAAGCTGAATATGATATAGAATACCTGCTGGTAATGACCTTCGTACTTTGTATGATCGCATTGAGGTATAGTAGACAGAAAGGTTTGCAAACGCCGTAATGCCGCGTCCATATCACCTTTCCGGATATCACGGGAAATAAAAGCCACCATGTTCGTCGCCTCACGTGTGTCATTGGTTACATAATAAGGCAACAAGCTTCGCATCAATCCCACCCTCACCTCTTTATTAGGAATATCCAACGTATATAGTTCCAATTCCTTATCGTAATCCTTGATAGTGACATAGCCGCTTTGATACAGCAATGGAGTAATGCTACTCATCGTTTCAGTGGGAGCATCAAATTCTTCGACCGCCGCCAATTTATTTCCTATTTCAGAAGGCTCTACTCCAAACTTATCCAGCATCTTTATCAGATAGGTAGGAGTGCCGCTACCAAACCAATAAGAATTAAATTTCCCATCTGCAAAAGCATTGAGCAGACTGAATGGATTATAGATGTCGGGCGATGGATAAGTGAAATGATAGCCGTCATAATTCTCTTTCAACTTAGCCAGTACTTCCTCCGCAGTAATATTCAATTTGACAGCCATCCTATCCACATCTTCTTTCATTTGGGTAAGTATCTCATTCTCCGTTATGCCACAAATGGCAGCATAAGGTTCATCCATGCTGATATTTTTGATGTTATTGAGTTCACTGAAAATGCTGAGCTGTGAGAATTTAGTGATACCTGTAAGAAACACATAGCGCAAATAAGGATCACAGGCTTTCAACGGACTATAGAAGTTACGCATAACGTCACGCAATACCCCCAAGTTCTCCCGTTCGTGTACCACATCCAGCAAAGGAGCGTCATATTCATCAATAAGGACCACGACCTTTCTGCCAGTCTGTTCATAAGCACGTTTTATCAGATTAGTCAGGCGCAAATTAGGGTCTGTACCTGCTGCATCAATCCCTAGTGTACGTTCGTGTTCTGTTAGCATGAAGTCTAAAAGATTCATCAGTTTATCTTTGTCCACGTGCTTGGCCATACTCATATCGAAGTGCAGAACCGGATACTGTATCCATTCTTTCTCCAGCTTCTCCATCGCCAATCCACGAAACAGTTCTTCACGACCGGAGAAATAGCTATGCAACGTAGAGGTTAACAATGATTTACCAAAACGACGCGGACGGCTCAGGAACATATAACTGGAAGCAGAATGCGTCATCCGGTAAACGTATTCTGTCTTATCTACATAGAGGAAATTTCCCTCACGAATCTTAGAAAATGTCTGTATCCCTATAGGATATAATCTCTGCAAATCTTCCATAACAACTTTCTTTTTCACAAAGCTACTAAAAAATTCCAATATTCAAATGTCATTCTTCTCCTTCTTATATCGAATATAAAGTTTTGCCCACTCATTCACTTTCTCCAAAAACTCTTCTTCGGTGCGAGTCCTATAATAATATTCAAGAATACGCTCATAATGAATCAGAGCTTTTTCTTCCCCTTTTTTACCTTTTGGTAAGTAGCAGGTCCCATATGTATCTCTTGACACATTTTTGAAAGATTCACATGTGCTACTTTAAGCACCTTTTCAATAAACTCACCGAGTTTAGGATGCACGATTTTATTTTCCATTTTTCTTATTATTAGTTAAAAACACGTCTTATATATTAAACATTTTCACACTACTTCAGACATATCTGAACTCGACTTATTTTATTTGTCTTACTTTCGCACCATGCTTTGAAAGTCAAAGTCATTTATTAAACGTCCTAATAGAAGTATTCTATGCAAAACTTTTTCAGAATGTCTTATTTCATGCCCCCGATTGCTCCCATCAGGAACGAACAAGGACAAACCGTTACACCCGCCACTCTCACTCCCTTCTGCGAAGTCTCAGTAGAGCAAGTATATCAGATGATCACCTGCAATGAAAATCTCAAAGCACTGACCGAACAGGTGCGCAGCGCCGAAGATATACGAATGGCGAAAACATCCTTGCTGCCATACGTGACTCCGTGCGGCACATTCATCCGCCGGAACAGTAAATTCTTCGCATCTCCTTCCGGACTCGTAGTGGTAGATATAGATAACCTCGACTCCTATCAGAAAGCCGTAGAAATGCGTCGTACACTGTTCGACGATCCTTTTCTCCACCCTGTACTCGCATTTATCAGTCCCAGCAACCGGGGTGTGAAAACATTCGTACCTTACAGCAACCTGTACACAGACGATCAGAGCCGTAATGTAAGAGAGAGTATGAGCTGGGCAATGGAATACGTAGAAATGACCTACGGATCAGAAATGAACAACTCCATCGAAACAGTTCAAAAAGCCGTAGACACCTCCGGCAAAGACATCGTAAGAGCCTGCTTCCTCAGCCATGACCCACAAGCACTATTCAGAGAATATTAAATTATAATCACGAATGATCAAACTTCAATTGTCAATTATCATTTGTCAATTGTCAATTATCAAAAAATGACCGATATTGAATCTTTACGCCTCCTCACCGAAGCAGTCGAAACAGCAGGTGCCGACATTGCACCCACTTACGCCGAGTACGTACAATTAGCATTCGCCATCGCAACGGACTGTGGTGAAGCAGGACGGGAGTTTTTTCATCGCCTGTGCCGGATTTCCGCCAAGTATCAATCCGCCCATGCCGAACGAATGTTTTCCAATGCACTCACGAAACAGCAGGGAGCAATACATCTCGGAACGGCATTTCACCTCGCTGAATCGACAGGAGTAAAAATCTGCAGGGAAGACCGGAAGGAAGTTATGAACAACCGGACGGGTACAGTAGGTACAGAAAGTTCACCGCACAATTTTTCCACACACGCGCACGTATATAATAAAGTAGAAGAAGAAAAGAGTGAATCAGAAGAACTGCTGGAAGGCAGCGACCCGCATCACCCATTACCTACTTTCACCTTAGAAGACTGGCCGAAGCTACTGCTACGTATCATAAGTTATGGCACTACCGCCACTCAAAAAGACGTACTCTTGCTCGGAGCATTGACTGCCCTGGGTGCCACCATGGAACGATACGTGAGATGTCATTATGCCGGCAAATACCAATCGCCCTGCATGCAATCCTTCATTGTAGCTCCGGCAGCCTCGGGCAAGGGAGTACTATCACTCATCCGCCTGCTCGTTATGCCTATCCACGATGATATCCGCCAACAAGTTGAAAAAGAGATGAATGTCTACAAAAAGGCAAAAGTCGCCTACGAAATGATGGGCAAAGAGCGTGCCAAAGCGGAAATCCCCGAAATACCTTTAAACAGAATGTTCCTCATCTCCGGCAACAATACCGGTACCGGTATCCTTCAAAATATTATGGATAACAACGGAACAGGCCTCATCTGCGAAACCGAGGCGGATACGATCTCTACCGCCATCGGTTCGGAATACGGTCACTGGAGTGAGACGCTTCGCAGAGCATTCGACCATGACTGGTTAGCATACAACCGACGTACCAATCAGGAGTACCGGGAAAACAAGAAAAGTTACCTCTCTCTCCTGCTTTCGGGGACACCCGCACAGGTGAAACCACTCATTCCTTCAGTAGAGAACGGACTTTTTTCACGCCAGCTGTTCTATTATATGCACGGCATCTATCAATGGATCAATCAGTTTGACGAGAACGAAACGGACTTGGAAGCCATCTTCACCTCCATTGGTCTGGAATGGAAAAAGCTCTTGAACTTACTCAAGGAACATGGTCTCCACACACTCCGGCTCACAGATGAACAGAAACAGGAGTTCAATGATCTCTTTTCCGAACTGTTCACCCGGTCAACGATTGCCAATGGCAGAGAAATGAACAGTTCCATCGCCCGAATGGCTGTCAACATCTGCCGTATCATGTCAGTAGTGGCCATGCTTCGTGCTTTTGAAAATCCTCAGCCGTATCAATACCAGGCATCTTCTCATCCCCTGCTTACACCGGACAAGGAAATCGCCACTGATAATATCAAAGACGGTATCATTACCCGTTGGGATATGACGATCACTCCCGAAGATTTTAAGGCTGTATTGAACCTTGTGAAACCACTCTATCAGCATGCCACGCATATCTTGTCTTTCCTTCCTCCTTCAGAAGTCAGCCATAGGGCCAATGCCGACCGTGACGCATTCTTTGAGGCACTGGGTATCCAATTTACCCGTGCACAGTTGTTGGAGCAGGCTACGACTATGGGAATCAAGCCCAACACTGCCCTCACCTAGCTGAAACGACTGGTAAAACAGGGACTGATTGTCAATCTTGACGGTAAAGGTACTTACGCGCACGCACGCGTGTGCGTGTGTTAGGGAAGGGCCGGAAAAGTGTACCTACTGTACCTGTTGATAACATCGTCTTTTATCGTTTCTTTATGAAAATCAGAGTATAGCGTTTTGTATTGGCTAAAGCTATGCTTTACGACTTCTAAAGCGGTGCTTTATGGCCTCTAAAGCTTAGCTTTAGCTAATACAAAACGCCCCTCGCAGTCTACAACACTTATTACCTGTTACCTAATACTTATTACCTGCTCATGGTTCTCCCAATGCATCCACAATCACCCTTACCTCCAGCGGAGTGTAAGAACGGTGCTGCGGCTGATAACCTAAATCGGACAGGCGTTCCTGAAGACCGGGACAGCGGACAATCCATTTATTCATTTTGCGGTAAGCGGCAATGCCCGTAAGTTCGGGAGAATAAAGCTGTGCCAGTTCCATACGACCGTAAGCACGTATTTTGAATTCTATCATGACAAATAAGTTTCTGTTTTACAGTCACAAAAGTAACAAAATATATTCACATTACCTACGTTTTACCAGGGAATAACAGACTATAACTGACAACAATTGCACATTACCGACTGTCACTGTACACAACCGATTTTTCCGAGTTACAGTATGCTATCTTTGTGTCATCGAAAGGGAGAAATCCTCACGAAAGTATGTTTAACTCTTTAAAATTATTATTTTATGATTCGTTACAAAATTTATCAGAACCAACAGAAAAAAGGCTTGAATGCCGGCAAATGGTTCGCCCGGGCGGTAAGCGACGAGACATTCGACCTTGCCAAACTTGCCGAACACATGTCGAAACACAATTCACCGTATTCCAGTGGGGTGATCAAAGGCGTGCTCACTGATATGGTGGACTGCATCAAGGAACTGCTGCTCGACGGCAAAAGTGTGAAAATTGATGATCTAGCCATCTTCGGTGTAGGAATCCGCAGCAAGGCTGCCGAAACGCTGGAAGAGTTCTCGCTGGAGAAGAACATCACAGGTATGCGGCTCAAAGCACGTGCCACTGGAAACTTATCAACGACCAATCTGAAGCTCGACAGCCAATTGAAGCAGCAGGCGGAGTATCAGAAACCGACAACGCCCGGAGGAGGAGGTTCCGGTTCAGGCAACACTCCCGATCCAAAACCTAATCCGGACGAAGGAGACGAAGAAGCACCGGACCCGACTGTTTAAGTCATAACCTGAACCCCGCAAAGTCTTTAGCTTATCACGGCTAAAGACTCATTAAAAATCAATATTTTTTTCATTTAAAATCAAAACCTATGAGTAATTCATCATCACGATCCGTATGGATTTTCATTATCAAAGTAATCATCACTGTCGCTACTGCTGTAGGTGGTTTGATAGGAGTACAAAGCTGTATGTAAACTTATGCGGACCATCACACTGATTATCATTCATTGCAGTGCCACGCCAGAGGGAAAATCCCTCTCGGCGGAGGCTTGCCGACAGGATCATATCCGACATCGGGGATTCCGTGACATCGGTTACCATTTCTACATCACACGTGATGGGGAAATACATCCGGGACGACCGTTAGAAAAGGTCGGAGCACATTGCCGGAATCATAACGCACATTCTATAGGAATCTGTTACGAAGGAGGACTGGATGCTGACGGACGGACTAAGGATACACGTACGCTAGAGCAACGGGGATCGTTGTTAGCCTTAATTCGTGAGTTACGAAAGAGGTTTCCAAAAGCGTTGATAGTAGGGCATCATGATTTGAATCCGATGAAAGAATGTCCGTGTTTTCGGTGTGTAGAGGAATATAAGGAGTTGTAAAAGAGGAGGTCAATCACACTTATCAAACTCATCAATGATTTGTTCCAGTATTTCTTTCAATTGGGGCAAATCATTTTTGATTTGTTTTCTACACATAGATCCCGTCTTTATTTATACAGTTTCTCAACAATTCATCCATGTTATTCCGCAATCTAACTACATCTACAGGACATTTAAACAGTTTTTCCAATTCTTCCTTAATATGAACTAAAGTAAATATAGAAGGCCTATCTATCTCCACGCATATATCAACATCACTACCGTCATGTTGCTCACCACGAGCTACTGAGCCAAATATTCCCATACGAGATATACCATATTTAACAGCATTCTCCCGCATGTATTTACGAAGAAGGGATAGATATTCTATAGTACTTAACATAATAGATACTTTTAGTCTATTACAAAGAAAGAAATTTTCCTTCAATAATCAAAGAGATATTGCTTTTTTCTGCCCATTACCAACTTCTTCGTATTCAACAACGGTGTTTCACTATAAATACAACAATTTTCTCTGCTAAAACTTCTTGCCAAAACAAATATTTATAAATGTCTTCACCAAGATCTTAAAATCAAACCACCATGAGCGATGCTGCAAATAAAACAAATCATAGCGAAGACGACGCAACATTTTATCCATCGTATCCGTGTACCCATTGTATAACGTAGCATACGAAGTAACACCCGGTCGTATCTGATACAAAAATACGTAACGAGCATCGTGTTCCATTATTTGATCAATGAAATACTTACGCTCCGGACGTGGACCAATAAAAGCCATCTGCCCGCAGAAGACATTCCAAAGTTGCGGCAATTCATCCAAATGATGTTCACGCAAAAACTTACCCACTTTAGTCAATCGTTTATCTTTCCCACCCCTATATAGCGCAGGACCCATTTTTTCCGCATCCAAACGCATACTGCGGAACTTATAAATATAAAACGGACGGCCGAAACGACCGATACGTTCCTGTTTGAAAATAGCCGGACCACCATCTTCACGTTTCACAGCTATATAACAGATTAAAAATAAAGGAGAAAAAATAATCAGTAATATGCCCGCAATAATGCAATCCCCAATTCGCTTTACATTGCGCTCAAAAGCATTCATTCCGTCGGGAATAAAAGTTGTTTGTTGTTCCATAAATTATTAATTATAGTTTGGTTAAAGACTATTTTCTCAGAGCTTTTTTATACAAGATAGCTCGTAAAGTGTTGGGCATCATCCTAGTAATCACCCGTATAAAGACATTATAGAGATATTCAGAGGAAGTTATGAATCCTAAATTTCTTAGTTGATTTTGAAAACGTAGTTCCGTTGTCACATATTTTAAACCGCCTCTCCGTTTAAACATAGCCGGTGAAAAGCGAAAATATAATAAGCTCTCTTGGATATTGTAAAATTTAGCACCGTTCTGTAGCATACGTATCCACAGATAGTAATCCTCAAAAAGAGGGAAATGCTGATATCCACCTGCTGCTAATACAGCTTGCTTACGAAACATAATTACCGGATGATTTTCCGGATTACGCTTCTTTGCAAATTGACAAATATCATCATGAACCTCAGGTAACTTTCTTGTAGAAATAATATTTGAAGTAGTTTCTTCAAACTCATCGATCCATGCTCCTACTACATCTAATTCCGGATGCTCTTGAAAAACCCTTATTTGTTTCTCAAAACGATCAGGTTTGGCAATATCATCTGTATCCATTCGGGCAACTAGATCGTAGGAGCAATGCTTTAAGCCTTCATTCAGTGCTTTACCAAGTCCTTGATTAACAGGCAAAGAAATCACTTTCAAAATAGGATATTTTTGAGAATACTCTTTGACAATACAATTTAAATCATCTGTCAAAATCCCATCTTTGACTAAAACAACCTCTGCAGGTAAAAGAGTCTGATATAAAATACTATCTAAGCTCTTTTTAAAATAAGAAATACTTTCATTATAATATACAGAAATAAGTACTGAAAATATTAATTTTGACATTTTGATAAATTTACATATGGATACAATATCCAAAGAAACAGATATTGATAAAATTAGGATATATTACTCTCAGAACATCCAATTAGATCACAGAAAAGACAAATTGAATTACACTCATCTACCAAACGTTATAATCCCTTAAATAACAAATGAATACTGGTAAGGAATAAACTGATATTCATACTTTCCACCTAACGGAACTGGTGTATAAAGCGTCTTAGTAAACATCAACATCGCATATACAACAATGCAAGCAAATGCTATTGTTTTATTAACTTTTCCAATAAAGATTTTATGCAAAACGTAAGGTAATATAAATAGTAAAGTCATATTAGTAACGCTCACTAACCGTTCTACAAAAACCGCATATGCATTAAAAAAACAACTCAATATAAAACTATAAAGTAATAAGTTTACAAAAATCTTCAAATGATTAGATATATCATTATAGACGGAACGCATTCCAAAATAAAGAAACAAAAAAAGGAACAAATTAACAATCATCCCTACAGAAAAACCATAAGAAGCATCAACATTCCGTCCATAAAAATCTAGAATATAATAGTTTACAAATTCCCCAAAAACAGGTATTTTAGTACCCAATAACAGTATTTTTTGTGATACTCCCAACATTACAAAAATCAATGATATAAAAATAAGAGTAACAACACTCTTCTGCATATAACATCTATTCAACAAGAAATAAAATGGGAAAAAGGCCAACGCAGCAAGTTGAAAGCCTGCAGCTATCAAAAGAAAAAAAACAAACTTCTTCAAAGAACATTCCTTTATATATGAAAAAGCTAGCCACACAAATGAAGCCATAATCCCGTGGCGAACTATATTTAGCTGGAACTGACAGAAAAACAAACAAAAATATAAAAGAATTGGCAAATAAATATATCCACATCCAATTCGTCTAATAACTATAAATAATACGACAAACGATATCAATGACAATATTATAAAAAAACACGCATAACTTAAACCTAGAGTTTTACATAAACTCCCTAAAATCCAAAAAAGAGGTTCCATGAGAATTCTATATTCTGGATCTAGAAGCGACGGAATCTGCCTGTTGTAAATAATTACATATGTCTCCCAATCAGCCCCTATATTATAACGAAATCCCACCATACATGCTATAAATAGAATCACGCATCTTAATAATACCAAGGACTGTCTAGCGGAAATAAGTTCTACATAACTAAAAAGAAAAAGAATAAAGAAAACAACCCAATAAATCAACATCTTTAAATTTGAATATAACTATTTACAACTAAGGACTCACTATTTTGAGCATATTTTCTAAAAATAATATCATTAAAAGCCAAATTATTACGATTGGAAATAATCTTATTGTTATTACCAAGCAGTGTCGCATAAAACATCAAACTAGACTCTGTCCCAAACACACAAAGATTCTCAACAGATAAAAGGATCTGTTCAAAAGGTTCATCATTTGGAATAAGAGTCCAAGTTTTTCCATGTTGTTCTAACAGACCAACCAAAGTATTCACAACACTAGAAGCCTGATAAGGATGTGCTTTAATAAACACATGCGAATCCGAAATATAATTAAACAACAGATTCATGCTTGCATAGAATTTCTCAGGAGTTGCCAAACGATATTCTACAATTGGACTTAAAACCAAAACAGAAGCACCTGAAGGAATAGATGTGAAAAAAGTCTCTTCCTTAATCCAAGAAACCAAAGAAACATTCTCCCTTAATACATTATATTTATTATTAAGTAAATAATATTTAGGTTGAAACCGACTCTTTTTATAAGGTTTCAAAAACGGATAATTTAATTGTACACGACGACAAAAAATATTATATACCTTAAATAATAATTCTACTAGTAACGGAAATTTATTAGGAGATGCCTTGTAAAGTTGGTCTTTATAATAAGCAAGGCCCTCCTCCATAAAATGATATCCTACACATGAATGATGTGTGATGAGTAATTGAAATATAGGAGTAGTTAATTGGGGAATATATACAGTAAAACTATCAGCAATCAAGCAGGATATATAGCAATCAAAACTTTTAATAATCCTCCTCAAATTTAATATAGTTTTAATTTTCATCGGATAAAACTTATTCATCCAAAATGAAATATCTTCAATTTCTATATCAATATTATTATGATATTTATTAGCATAGTTCCGATCAATCAAATAAACAACATTATGGCAATCTAAATTTTCTTTTGCTATAATAGCTTTTGCCATATAATACGAAGTACTACTATGTATCCAAAAGACATATTTCATATAGCGTTCAAAATATTAGCATAAGATTCAATCATTGAATCAAGCGTAAATTTCTGTTGATATAGTTCATAAGAGAGTTTACCCATTGCACTCCAATTATAAGATTCAATATGACACAAGATATCATATATATCTTCAAGACATGGCGAAATTACAATTCCATTGATCCCGGAAAAAACCATTTCCGGAATACCTGCAATATTAGTAGATATAATAGGAAGTCCTGCTCGCATAGCCTCCAAAATAGAAATAGGGAATCCTTCATCTCTACTAGGTAACATAAAAATATCACTCCTCAACAAATAATTTTCTACTTGATTCGAAACACCTATAAAATCTATATATTTAGAGATTCCTTTCTCAAAACACAACTTTTCTAATTCCCCCCTTAATGTACCATCACCTACAATGGTAAAATGCACTTTCTCTCTTTGAACAGGAGACATCTTCACAAGAGCTTCAACAATCATATCTTGCCCTTTACGTTTTGAAACAGATCCCACACAGCAGATTTCAAGTGGCCCTAGATGTTTTTCCGGACATATATGCATTTCTTTGCTCAAAATGCCATTATAAACAAATCCTACTTTTTCAATAGGAATATCTGGATGTAATTGTACAAAAGTATCTTTAGGATTCTCAGCAACAAACAACACCTTATCCACTTCAGATAAAACCTTCCTTTCAATGTATAATAATATACTATAAAGCCTTGATTTATTAAGCACAGGATAATATTGTCTAAGCATATTAAAAGTATCACCATTATTGTGTAATACCAACACGGTTTTTTGTCTTCTAGATCGATACTTCAAATAGTAATAACATGTAAAAATATCATGTATAAACAAGATTCTCGATTCCTCAAGCCCTTGATCAAAATAATATTTAACAATCTTACGAGCATGCCGCAAATATATTGCATAAATAGAAATGAATGCTAGTATAGAATTTGCATTAGCATTCTTTTTAATAAAGTACCGTAATCCTTTCCGTTGATTTATAGCTGCTATATTTTCAAATGACTTTAACACAATCAAATCCATTGAATAAACCGAAAGCTGAATACCGTATTCTTCAAATTTTGAAGTAGATTCAGCTAAAGTCCTAAGAACAGAACTAGCCCCATTAGGAGCCTTAAGCCATCCACCATGAATTATATCTACCTTTTTCATCTTTTACAACAACTATTGAATCACAGCAATAAAATCTTCCAAATTTATACCAAGAACTTTTTCAACAAATTCTCTAAAAACACCTTCACCACCTCTTTTTTCTAAGAATATAGTAGACAATCTACGAATATAAAATGGAGCACTTGCAGGTACTCCAGCTATACCTACACGCTTAAGTAATTTAGCATCGTTCAAATCATCCCCTATATAGGCCACCTGCTCCAAATTAATCCCTAATTCATTGCATAATTCTTCTGCAGCAGACAATTTATCCACTACTCCTTGAAATAAATAATCAACTTTTAACTTCTCTGCTCTTCGTCGCACTATCTCAGTTTTTTCACCTGTTAAAATACCCACAGGAATACCTTTATTATGTGCCCAAAAAATACCAGCACTATCAGATGTATTGAATTTTTTCCATTCATTACCTGTTTGATCATAAAACATTCCGCCATCAGTCCAAACGCCATCAATATCTGTAAGTATAAGCTTTATCTCTTTCATTTTTTTAGTATTTTACCCTTATTTATTAATCACTACTTAGCTTATAGCAGGCAGTACTCTATACCGTAATACAAGTTGCAGTAGGAATATATCTATTCAATAAAATCAGGATATATTATTTCATTCGCTGATATATCTTGTTTAGCAAAATGACCAATTACATTTTTTTTATCTATCCATTTATAACCATCACCAGGACTCAGTAAATGAATGTCCGACTCTTGAATAATACTACCTGCTGGAATATATTTTCGAGTGGCAATAGAACGTTCAAGTTTTATCTTAGACTTCTCCACCCCTTTTTCTATATAAAGATCTTCAGTACCAAGCCAACACTCTGCTATGCGAATATCTCGAATCATACGATTAACCCCATCTGGACCTAAAGAGCCAAGCTGGTCTGTTCCTTTCATATGCCGATCAATTGTTACATGCTTTTCTATAATTTCCGCTCCCATCGCTACAGCAGCTGTAGCAGCAGAAATACCTATTGTATGATCAGAAAAACCTATCTCAAACTTATTGTAATGCTTCTTCAAATATGTTATTGTACGTAGATTCAAATTATTTGGATGAGTTGGATACTGAGATACACAATGTAGAATAGCTATATTACTATGATATCTCGTTATCACATCTAATGCATTGTCAAGTTCTCTTTGACCAGCCATTCCTGTCGATAATATAATAGGAATATGAGTTTCTGCTAATGCTTCAAGCAATGGTAAGTTAGTCAAATCACGACTAGCAACTTTTAGCCTATCCGGTGTGAACAGTTTAAGCAAAGACAGACATCCTTTGGCACATAACGTCTCGATAAAATCTAATCCTAATGACTTAGCATATTTATAAATCTCAAAATGCGCTTGATCATCAAGCTCAAGAAAAGCACGATGTTCACCATAAGTACGCCCAAAAGAATTAGGATTGTCATATATTTGATTCATTTGAGAAACAGCCAATTCTTCTGATAAATCTCTTTTAGTCATTTTAACAGCATTCATTGGCATGAAATCCATACCAAAAACATCCTCATGTACAGGTCGTGAGATTAATTCAATAATCAACTTAGCCAAGTCAACAGAACCATTATGATTCTGCCCTATTTCACCAATAATATAAGTATTCTTCATTATTTAGAATTTTTTTTTATTTGTTGTTTCATCAGTTGAATGTATTCTGCATGTCTTCGAACATAGTCTACAATCACTTCTATCGATATTTCCACTCTTTTTTCTTGTAAATCCCTATATATTCTCTGTGCTACAGAAAAATCTTCTAACGTATCAATCGTGAGTCGAATATTATGATGTTTTGACACGACTGGAGATCCTGAAATCCATTGAATATTAAAAAGTTCAGGATGACTATATATATAATTAGTAACATGTTCACGATACAATAAATCATCAGTAAATCCTATAACTCGCTTCAGCGCATCAAGCGTTACAAATTCTCCCCAAAAACCGAAATGAGTTTTAATTGATGGAGTACCATCAATATCAAAACTTATATAATCGTTACAAGATTTCATTGCTATTTCGACCAATTGCCTTGCCGCATGTACATCTAAAAATGGATTATCAGAACATATTCGGAATATACCCTGTATATCAAAATATTCAGCAACATCAATGAATCGTTTTAAAACATCATTCTCCTCACCTCTGAAGCACTTTACCCCTAATGCAAGTGCCTTCTTTTCAATAGGTTCATTGATAACAGAATTTGTTGTAGCAATAATTACTGGAATATTCGATATAGCAGAAAGCTTATGAACCATTAAGTCAAGAATCGATTGATTACCATAGAAAGGTTTCAATATTTTTCCAGGCAAACGTGTAGAACCTAAACGTGCCTGCACCACAAATGCATAATTCATTTTATTTATTATATTTCATTTAAAAATATGTCACATATTCTCTTTGTTGAATTATCATCTTGAAATTGATTCATCAATAAAGAAATATGACGTCGATGTTCAGCATGAATATCTTTCCCAGCCAGAAGTCCCATCACAGCATCTATCAATTCATTATAATTGTAAACAATATCACCTGCACAAAAAAATTCTATTGGCTCAAATGAGAAACCTCTTACTCTACGATATTCTTCAATATCGTAGAAATTAAATATGACTGGCTTATTTACCAATAAAAAATCAAAATAGGTAGAAGTATAATCAGTAATCATTCCATCTGAAAATGACAAAAGATCATACAATCCATATTTATATGTTTGTTCAAAAACAAGTATACCTTTGGGTAAATCTTTTTTTAAGACTGTTTTATTCTGCAAAGGATGTAATTTAAGAATTAAAGCCGCATTAAACTTCAATAGTATTTTCGATAACTTCAACAAATCACAATCAACATATCCGAGTATTGAACGCAAATTACCTTCAGTAACAGTCTCATAATCACGAAAAGTTGGAGTATAAACTATATATTTAGTTACATCATATCCCGCAAATTTCGAAATTTCTCTTTTAATAACATTGCAATTATTTTTCGATATCAACAAATCATTTCTGGGAAATCCTAAGACTTTGAATTTATCATATGAGATTCCACAATCTATTGAAATTATTCTAGCACTTAAACAAGAAGTAGCAATAGAGTAATCAAATGAGTTACATGTTGTATTACGAAATTTATCATAAGAATGATCTCCCATATGATAATCATCTTTGAATGGAGTATAATACCCCAAACAAATAATCTGTTGAGAGCGTTTTTTAAATGAAAAATCATAATAAAAAGTAGCTGTAAAACATTTACTTGCTCTACAAAAACAAAAAAAGGCATACAACATATCCTTAAAAGATACTTTATTAAAGAAAAAACGTCCAACACATGCACATAAAAAAGTACACCTAATATTAGGATTTATGCCATAAATATATTCTTGATATTCTGAAATACGAGAAGAATCATAAATTTCAACATATATTTTATAATATTCAGCACTATCTTTTTTTAGCAAATAATTTAACAGAACGAGAACATTATCTGACGAATAATTTATAATATCATATTTATCTGTTCTACAATTAGGATGAGGAATAAAATACAATGATCTACTATCAACTGGCACACAATGGTTAATTATCTTTACTATTACTTGAAAAATCTTTTTTAATATTTTCATCTATGTTTTTAGTTTTAATGATCAATGTTAAAATACAAAAAAAAGAATCTAGCTTAAAAAGAAAAGAAAGTAAAATATAGAAGGACATCCCAGTAATACATCCAATCACAATTTTTACTATATCAGTTTCAAAGAAAGAAATACATATAAAAACGATCCCCCCCATTATGAAAGAGAGTATTAAACTTGGAAATACATCTTTAACTTGCAACTTTAAGGTCAAATCAATAAGAGAATTAGTATAATATGTATTCAAATATGTCGCTATCAGAGAGTAAATAACTCTACCCCAACACATCACCTCAAGCCCAAATGGAATTGACACAAAAAGAATGAATATAGCAATCGTCTTTTTTATTATTTCAAGACGTAACGACAGATCAGATCTTCCTTTAACCCATAATAAATTCAAATTAATTTGGCTCAAATGATCAAACATCCAATCCAAACATAATATCTGTAAAAGAATAACAACCCCAGACCATTTATCTGTTAACAATAGACTAATAATAGGATTAGCCAAAACAAGTAAACCTACCATTAAAGGAAAAATTATATATGAGGATAATCTGATATAATTTCGATATGCGTTTGTTAAACATTTATCATCATCTTGAATGGAACTTAAAATAGGATACGCTACTCTAGAAACTAAAGCATTTAAATTATTGGAAGGAAAAATAGCAAATTGTTCTGCTCTTGTATAGTAACCAAGCTCTACAACAGAAAACTTTTTTCCTATTACAATGGTATACAGATTACGATATACTGTATTGATAAGACTTGAGATCAATAATTTAGATCCGAAATTGAATAATCTTTCAAAAGAACTTTTGGAGAAAGTATGTAAAGGTTTCCAATGAACTAAACAGTAAAACAAAATTGTCAAAATTATACTATTTAAGAGAGTTTGCCAAACTAAAGCCCAAACCCCGCAACCGACATAAGCCATCCATATTCCAATCACGCCTGATATAAAAGCTGCACCTAATGAAATTTTAGATTGAGTTTTAAAGTTTACAGAAATAATTAATTTCGTTCTGTGAATAGCCGATAAAGCATTTATTATCAACGACAATGCTATAAAACGAATTACAAGAACTAAAGTCGGCATATTATAAAAGTCTGCAATCAAAGAAGCCGAAAAAAACAATATACCATAGAATAATACTGCGACAAGAATATTAAAATAAAAGACAGTGGCAAAATCCTCTTCAGTTCTATCTTTTTTCTGGATTAAAGCATTTGTAAAACCGCTATCTATAAATACTTGAGCGACTTGAAGAAAAATAGCTAACATCCCGATCATACCATAATCCGATGGTAGTAACAAACGAGCTAATATTATTTGAATTATAAACTGTACTCCTTGTAAAGAGAAACGTTCTATAGCGCTCCACATTATTCCTGATACAGTTTTCTGCTTTAGATTTTCCATTACTTAAATACAGTATAAAAACAACTACATTTACCGATATCAATTATATTTTTCCAATATTCTCACTAATTGGTTATTATCTTCTTCGCCCCTTACCGCAATTCTAATATGGTCTCTCCCACTAAAAGCAAATTACCCTACACAAACATTATCTCCTATAACTACCGATGCCTTTTTATAAGAATAAAGAACTCCTAATGCATCACCTCAAATTAATATTGCCATATTTGCCTACTAAGCGAAAGCTACGAATAGGCACTCCAGAAATAACACTTTCCGGATGGAAGTGTATACCACGAAGGGAAAAATAAAAATGACGAATCTTCAATAATATTTCTGCAATCATGACATCGGTAATGTGACGTTATAATGATTTAATGCAGCTTTTAGTACTTTAAAGAAGTTCTCAATATCATCTACTTCTATCTCTCCTAAAGCACAGATTCTAAAAGTATCCTCAGTTGATATCTTACCTGGATAAATCGTAAATCCACGCTCATAACAATAATCATGTATTTTCTCAAAATCCCAGTTGGGATCTTCTGGGTATTGAACTGAGACAACCAGTCCTGACTGCCATTCACGCTTTATTACACTTTTAAGACCAATTTCATTTATACCTGAATGAATAGCCTCAAAAACTCTTTTGTGACGGGCAAACTTAGCTTCTTCACCCACTTCAAAATATTCATTTAATGCCTGACGAGTGGCGTAAATAGTTTGTACCGGTGGAGTAAAATGCATTTCACCTGTTCTCTCAAAATTCTCATACTGCAAATAAAGATTACAATAGTAAGAACGCTTGGGATATTTTTTTGAAAACTTAATCTGTTCCTCATTGCCTATAATAAAAGAAAGACCTGTCATCGCTTGAAGTCCTTTTTGAGCAGATGCCATACAAAAATCCACATTATCTTTCTCTATATCAAAAGGAATCATGCCCAAAGAAGAAGTAGTATCGACGACAAATTTAGCCTGATATTTATGAGCTATAGCGCCCATCTCGCGAATAGGGTTCAGAATTCCTGTACCCGTCTCGTGATGAGTAGTATAAACCATAGCTATATCAGGATTTTCTTGCAACACATTTTCCACCACCGATAAATCAGGACGTTCGTAAACGGAAAATTCCAAATTAATATGAGGCAAACCATAATATTGACACACTTCTACAGCACGGGTACTATATGCCCCATTATTCACTATAAGCACCCTTTTGTCTTCAGGAAGAAGAGAATTTAGACATATATCAATATTGATGGTTCCTGAGCCACAAAATAATACAGCGGTATGTTTTTCCAAATTCCCATGAGCAACTCTGACCAAATCGTCCCGAAGTTGTTTCATCATACCTGCGAATTCTTTCTCGCGAGGACAAATATCCGGAACAACTTGTGCCATTTTTACACTGTCAGTAGTAGTGGCAGGCCCAGGATTTAATAATATTTTTCTTTCTATTTTCATCGAATATATTTATTTTAAAAAATCCATAAAATGCTCCTTATTCTCTATAGGAGTAGTCGTGGGACGTCCCAAATTCTCCCGAGAATCTATTTTAACCTTTATTTCCAACAAAACAGGACCACATAACTTTGGAAGCTGCTTCATTGCTTCTTCAATTTCAACTTTTGTACAAACAGTATAAGTATGCTTATATCCGCTCCCCCGGACAATAGCCGGAATATCTAAACTAAATCCTAAAGTAGGCTGTCCTCCTACAGACTCGTGAGCACCATTGTTAAACAAAATATGATAATAGTTTTTAGGAGATAAATCGCCAATGTTACTAATTGCCCCTAAATGCATAATAAATGCTCCATCACCATCCAAGCAATAAACAGGTCTATCTTGCTTTGCTATAGCAATACCCAAAGAGATTGATGAACTATGTCCCATAGAGCCTACCGTGAGAAAATCATGTTCATGACCTTGCTCTTTCATTTCTCGATATTCAAATAACTCACGAGAAAGCTTGCCAGTAGTAGAAACGACCACTGAATTTTCAGGCAGATAATCCACAACTATTTGCAAAGCATCCTCACGAGATAAAGGATAATTACATCCGAACTCTTTTTGAAGTTTATATTTGCCAAAAACATCTTTCCGAATAATTATTGCATGAGGAATATTCTTAGTTTTTGCTGATTGTATGATATCATGGAGCTGAATAAATGCATCATTCTCATTTGAATCAAGAATTATATAAGGAATCCGCATTGCTTTCAACAAATCTAAAGTTACCTCACCCTGTTTTTTATGCTGAGGTTCATCTTTTGTTCCCGGTTCACCACGCCAGCCAATCATCAAAAGCATTGGAAAACTGTATACTTGTTCATCTGCAAGAGACAGCAGAGGATTAACAGTATTACCCAAGCCGGAATTTTGCATATAAACCACAGGAACCTTACCTGATGCCATATAATAACCTGAAGCAATTCCTACAGCCGCACCTTCATTAGCAGCTATGATATGTTTCTCACGTGAAGTATGGTCTGTGATATAGGCACAAATATTTTTTAGTAATGAGTCTGGAACTCCTGTAAAAAAATCAACGTCATGACTCAGAAACGTTTCATAAACTTTTTCTACGCTTAACATAATGATATTCCTCTTTTTATTTAGTACCTGGAATCAGTTCCAATATTTCTTTTATGGGCATACACAGTTCGCGCACCTCTAAAGCACGTTCATTCTCTAATATTATCTTTGCGACATTCATCATAGCAGGATAAGCGGCACGAAGCATATGATTAGCATAAATAATTATATTCACACCCCAATCACACAATTCAGACTCATAAATATGATCATATGTAGTAGGCACAACCACGATAGGTACATGAGCATACTGTTTTCGAAACGCCAAACAAAATTCTTTTATATCTTCACCCGACTTATTTTTGCTATGTATCATAATACCGTCCGCTCCCGCTTGGACATATGCAAAAGCTCTCTCTAAAGCATCACTTACCGGCTTTCCCGCTATAAGGCTCTCAATACGAGCGATAATCATAAAATCATCAGTAATCTGAGATGCCTTTCCTGCTTTGATCTTATTACAGAAACCTTCGATTGTATCTTGAGTTTGAATAACATCTGTACCAAACAATGAATTCTTTTTTAATCCAACTTTATCTTCAATTATTATAGCTGAAATTCCATGACGTTCTAAAGTGCGTACTGTAAATACGAAATGTTCAATTTTACCACCTGTATCTCCATCAAAAATAATAGGTTTAGTAGTACACTCCAGAATATTATTCAAATCTTGCAATCGGGTAGTTAAATCAACCGCCTCAATATCAGGTTTACCTTTACTGGTTGAATCCGTAAGGCTACTAGACCACATTCCGTCAAATACTTCCCTCTTATCCCCTTTTAATATTTCCTGATTTTCAATTATCAAGCCACATAGTCCATCATGAGCTTCCAAAATACGAACTACGGGTTTGGCATTTATCAAACGACGAAGTGATTTTAAACGTACATCAGGGGTTGTACCTATAGCCTTAATATCTTTATCCAAAGAAGATGAATTAATTCCCAAAGTATATGGAATTTCGATAACCTTTCCTCCCTGTTCATTCATCACTTCAAATACGCGCACACGTTCTTCACGTAAAGGCCCGGTTTTCCAGTCGTCACCATGAATTATATAGTCAGGTTTAATGCGTTTGAGATTCTCAACATAGCTCCATTCTTCTTGAGGAACAACTTTACATACGCCTTTAATATTCTGAACTACCTCTTTTCGTTGTTCATAGGTCAGATAAGGAAGGCGTTTATGCTCCGCAATAGCTTTATCTGTAAGAAGACCAATTATAACATCACCGTATTTAGTAGCCTCATTAATAATGCGGATAAGTCCTGGATGCATAATATCCGCAGTCATCCCAATATAAACTGTCTTACTCATAATTTGATATATTATTTTAATTAACAATACGGAACAATATATTTCTCTGCATATTCCAAATCTGATATGTCATCGATTTCATACCATTTCAGCCCTTCTACTTTATGCACATAAACAGGAGATTGAGAACAAGATATTCGTAGTAATTCATACTCATATCCCAAATTGGGTTGTTCATCAACAATACTCGCATAATCAGCACACATTATTTTGTAAAAGGAACCGGATAGTTTATGGATGCCGACCAATTCGCCTTTAGCGTTTAGTTTATTCTTATTGACAGAACATGAAGAAAGGCGAAAATTATCATCATGTTCCACATAATACTGATCTTGAAACTTTGTCACTGGAGTTATTAGCATTGCATCTGCCGCAGGACACTCCAATAAGCTCATTATTGCTTGTTTCTCAAAAATCAAATCTGACTCTAACAATAAAAAATCATCATTGCCCAGAATCTCCCGCGTATTATATAAAGTATACATACTATTTGTTTCAGCATAACGAGGACTAAAACAGGTTTCAAGCATAGGATAGTCTGTCTTCAATTCTTCATAAACTTCTTGTTTATATCCTGTACCGATTACAATTCGCTCAATGTCACATGATAACAAAGTATCAATAGAACGAACTATCATTGGAATACCTCCCACTTTGACGAACCCTTTAGGTATCAATTCTGTATATTGGCCAAAACGGGTTCCCATGCCCGCAGCCATTATCATAGCTGTACGTATCATTCGTTTAATAATATAGTAAGTGAATTTAATTGATGTAAGAATGTTGTAAACGACGTTTTAGCATCATTTATCCTGTTCTATCTCCTTATTTTTCAGTTCTTTTCTCAAGCTAGCCAGCAGACTTTTGCCAAAAAACACCCACACGAGAGTACCAGATACGGACAGGAACACAAATAATAAAATATAAATTTTGAGTCCCATACCTGAAGGTTTCAAAGGTACAACGGCAGGCTCAACTACTGCAAAGACTGGCTTTTCCTCCTGTACTTTGGCTCTGGATACCTGCAACTGATTAGCAACCTGACTATATATCTGATAAGCCAAACTCATGTCGTTCTGTAAACGCTCCTGCTCAGCACGTACACTTTGAAGAACCACATTATCATGGGCGTCTACATAATCCGCATATTTTCTTTGAGCAGCATAATATTCCTGCTGACGTTCTTTAAACAACCGTTCCAAATACGCACAGTCTTCTTTTACTTTTGAAGTTCGATACCCAATAATATATTCCTGTAATTTATGAACGACAGAATCTGCTATAACCGCAGTGATCTGCGGATTTTGTAAGGTGACCGTAATGCTCGTTATGGCGGTTTTCTTATCAATGGATGCACTAATCTTCTTTTTAAGAAAATTAATCTTCTCATTTACTTCTTTCGTCAATTCGATAGTTCCTTGCCGCCCTCCACTGGCAGGAACCGTATCTTCTCCGAATAATGATTTAACTCCTCCTATTACTATGCCCGGAAAACCTATAAGATAATCCCACCAAGGAGATGACTCTTCATCGAGATAAGACCCCAAAGTCATTTTATCATCCTTTTTAGAAACGGAGACTTCCATTTCTAAAAGTTCCAATAAAAAAGGAGTTGAAGAAACAATATCTGCTGAAAGAGAAGCGTTCAAGGCATCTGTGCTTTCCCCTATTAGAGCCCCATCTCCCAAAAACGAGGCAGCAAGTCCGGCTAAACCATTACTTCCCTTCGCATTACCCATTTCAGGAGAAAGGGTAACCTTTACTGTATATTGCTTGGGAATGCTCAATGCCACCACTATAGCAATTATTACTCCCACTCCAGCAGCTTTGCATAGTACTCCACGAACAGTAATAATCTTATAAAAAATAGCCATCAAGTCTATTTCCATTTCATCATCTTTCCTTTTATCCACTTCAGAAAACGGTTCTTGATAAGATTGCTTTTCAATCATAATAGGTCATTTATTTCTTTATCAAATTAGCAATAGAAGCAATCATCATTCCCAAAGAACTGAAGGAAGTAGCATAACCTAAAATATTAGCTATGTTCCCTTTCTTCTTAGCCTTACCAGGCACAATAATCTCACACCCCGGCTCAATCTGTTTCTTACCACTACCCTTAACCTTCGTCACCTGACCATTCATGTAAACAATGAACTTCTTACTCTTCCTTGCATTATCAGAACAGCCACCGGCCTGATTCAGGTAATAATCCACATTCTTTCCCTTCATATAAGAAACCGTATTCGGAACCATGACAGCACCATTGATAGTTACAGTATTAGTATTCTTAGGTATGGAGATCACATCACCTTCACGTAAGACAAGATCGGCATTACTTTTAGGATTGCTCAAGGCTTTTTCCAAATCAATTCCAACCGTAAAGGTATCTTCGACACGAATACCCAAAGAGTCAATCATGGCCTCGCCCAATTGCCTGCTCATAAGGCGAATTACATCACCCATACGTTTCTTCTCACTAGCGTTAGCCACACGGGTCAGTTTTGCACCACGCAGATAGGCATAATTGGTCGGACCACCGGCTTTATTCACCAAATCGGAAAGACGTTCCTCACGGCTGGTCATGGCGTAATTTCCTCCGAAAAGGATTTCACCTTCAATGGCTACATTCTGTTGTGCCTGATAGCCCGGACTGCGACGGACATAAACCTGATCATAAGGCTCAAGGATAAAACCGGGCTGACCATCTATTACAAAACCATCCTTTAAAGAGAAGGTATACATCTGACCAATCGTATCATTATCCGCAGTACTACGAGGATTCTTGATTCGTCTCGATATATCAATACGGACAGTAGAGGCGGCTTCTTTCAAGCCACCGGCCTGAATGATCAGATCCTCAAGTGTCATGTTATCCGCATAAGGATAGGAATCAGGGTGGGCAACCTCACCGTGAACTGTGACATTACCCCGGTCTTCCAGGTCATGGATACTTGGGATGTAGAGGATGTCATTCTTCATTAGGGCAAGGTTCGGCGAAG
>OBVQ01000085.1_pt1 | contig 77826 bp, 103 predicted proteins | sample 1476181 | NCBI WGS metagenome assembly OBVQ01 (sample SAMEA2580020, study PRJEB22360) | human gut metagenome | reverse complement strand
AAAAAAACTCAACCCTATTAATCAGGGTTGAGTTAAAATCATATATTTTATTAAATACTTCTTCTAGATGATAATCGTATAGTATATGTAACAATTAGTACGACGATAATAATCCAAATGATAAGTGAAACAGTTTGAGCGACATTTGAATTTACAATAACAGCATCAATCGTCTTTTGAGAGAATAATAAACCTACTGCTGTATATTCTAATCTTTTAAAAATAACCCCGCATAAACTCATTATAAGTCCCATAAAGAAAATAAATTGATGACTATACATAGTAATAGGAACAATGCCTATAGTGAGATTAAATGCACGCATAATAATAAGAATTAAAGCAATAATTGCAATCATATAGCCTATGATTATCTCTGTGCGATTACTATATAAATATTTTTTTCGAGCAATTTGTATATGAATAAAAATAGTAATCGGGAAAATAACAATACAATAAAACAAAGATAATATAGTTGCAGCTTGGAATGGAACGTATTGCTTATCATATAAATATGAAATTAAAATAAAATTGATAATAAAAAATATAATAGGATTCAATTGTAAACCAAATAAATTTCGTTGAATAATTAGGATAATTTGAGCCGTTGATTTCCCTCTAAAATCAAGATAATCTTGCTTTTTTTCTTCAGATTTTTTAAAGTCATTACGTATATTTTCTTTAATGTCATCGATAAGTTTAGGGGGCATGCCTTTATGAGTAAAATAATCATTCACATTTTCAAGTAATACTTTATCGTTTGATCGCATATGTTGCTCCTTTATCAAATGTAAGTTTTAAAATACATTCAATTTATTCATTTCAACATTTTATCATAGATTTCAATTGATTTCTTTTCATAAAAAGAAGTAGGATAACGAATCCCAGATTGAATTCGTTATCCTACTTCTATATATTTCATTACCTTTTAAATGAAATGGATTATACGTCACTTTAACTAACTACTTCATTACATTATTTATTAATATCAATACGATATAATTTTAATACTTTGTCTTTAGGTGAGCTTGAACCAAATTGATAGCTTGTTTTACCGTTTTGAATATAAGCAAAATTGCCACTTACACTATTATATTGAACACGTTTAATGGCTCTTTTACCTACGCTTTGTGCTACTTTTTGATAAGTTGGACCATTGGCTTGATTATAAGTCATTGATACTCTAGTCACATAACCAGTATTTTTTTTACCGATGGCAGTAACAACTAATACGCCTTTATTTGTATGGAATTCATAATATTTTTCTTGATTATTTGGATTATATGAATAAATAGGTGTGCCATAGTGATTAATAACATTTTTAATTGATTCACCTATTGTCACATTTTCTAATGTTTTTTGACCTTGAGTTAATTGTTGTACAGTCTGAATCGAATTACCACTAGCTGCTTCAGCATGATTATAGCCTACTCCTGTCATTACTAGTCCTGAAACTAATAGGGCTGTTGCTAACTTTTTCATAAGCACTCACTCCTTTTTCTTTTATGCTTAATTACAGTATACCCTATCCATTACAAAAATAACAGAAATATTACAAAAACATTACAAAATATTTCTTTTTTATAATCCATTCATTTTGGTAAATAATATTATTTAGTGTTGAGGCATATGTTTTTTTATAAAAGGTGTCACATCATGGATAAACTTCTCTTGTTCTTCTTCAAAAGGATACATGCTTGACTTCGAATACACTTCAAAATGTACATTTCCTATTAAATCTGCTACTTCTTTAGATTCAAGAGATGTTATTCTTTCTCCATACGCACTTGCAACTATAAATGTGGGTTTAGTGATGTACTCAAATACTTCTGCAATTCCTCTTTGTTTAAATACTTCATCTACTGCTTCTGTCTCTTCTTTAGTAGAAATTGAATTAGTATCTTCGACATTTTTTAAGAACTTATTCACTTTACGATGTTTATAATAGCGATGTTTATCTAAAAACTTCTCTTGTTTATCTTCATTCCAGTTACGGATTTTATGTGCATATTTTCTAAACAATCGTTCTTCTGGTAACTCTCCTTCAATAGATGTCGGATTGATCATTGTTAACGAAGAGACATACTCTGGATATTGCTTTGATAAATGCGCAATAATTGTAGCACCCATTTCATGGCCAATAAAAGCCGCTTGATCTATGTAGAGATAATCTAATAATAAAATAATATCATCTGCAAATTCATTGAATTTAATATGTCGTGGTTTATCTGAATATCCATGACCACGTAAATCCAATAATACGACTTGAAATGTTTTTGAAAGTGCATGAGCTAAATTTTGAAAAATTGAAGCATTTTCAAACGCAGTATGTACAAGCACTACTGGGTATCCTTGTCCCATAGTATTGTAATTTAATGTAAATCCACCTTTTCTTGTAAATAATTCCATTTAATTATCTCCTTTTTTTTGTTTATTTATGGATAAAATCGTTAAGAGCTCTTCTATTGTTGTAATGATATAATCTACTTCTTCTTCTAAAGGTTCTAATTCAGCATTTTCTTGTTTATACCAAACGCTTACCATTCCCATAGCACGTGCAGGAGCAACATCATTTAAGGCATCATCTCCAACATACATAATTTCTTCTGGTAAAACGCCGAGTTGATCAATCATATCTTCAAAAATACGTGGGTGAGGTTTGCGATAACCTACTGTTTCAGAAGTTGATAAATAATTAATCACGTGTTCTATTCCTAATGAATAAATCCGAAATTGTTTAATCTTTGATTTCCCGTTTGCAATTACACCGAGTAAATAATCATGCTCTGACAACTTTTCAAGTGTGTATAATGTATCGTAGTATGGAAATACATATCGATAGAAATGCATTTCGAAATCATGAAATAAATCTTTCCATTTCAATCTATCGATGTGAAATTGTTTTATTATCTCCTTATATACATAAGGTTTATCGTTATCTTCATCATCATCTAATTCTATAAATTTATGTTTAAAGTCAGCAAGTTGTACATGTACAAAATAATCATGAAAACGTTCATATTGTTCTTCTATAAATTTATCTCGAGACTTAGTTCTATCCAATAATGTGCCTTCTAAATCGAACACAACTGCTTTGATTTGGCTTAAGTCCATTTTTATTTACCTCTTATCACTATAATTATTCTTATTTTAATAATTTTTGTTCACTTCACTAACGTGTTGTATTAGATTGAGTGACTAAAATATAAAATAATATGGGTATCCCAACAAGTGATAAAATAATACTTGCTGGAATTTGCACTGGATTGATAACAATCTTCCCTACAACATCAGCGAATAGCATCGTTAATGCACCTATCAATATGTTTAATGTCATTTGTATAGCAAGACTATATTGAAAATAATATCGTCTAATTAATTGAGGTACAATGATGCCAATAAAACCTATAACACCTATAAACGCTACTGCTACAGCTGTCATAATAGATGTTAACAAAAGTACAATAAATGTTATCCATTGCACATTTAACCCTAGAGACTTACTTTTAGCTTCTCCTAATTGCAAGATCTTAATTGGTGTAACTAAACTATATATCACAATAATGATTGGCAAAGAAACCATTGTAATATAAACGAGCTCATTCATTTCGGCATTCGCAAATCCTCCGAAATAATAGGCTAACATACGATTCGTACGTTCTGGTTTAATGAGTGTAAGTATATATATTAATGCATTAAAAAAAGCGCCTACCATAAGTCCAGATATGATGAGTACTCTAATTGGAAAATTTCTAGACAATACGATTGTCATTATAACAACAAGTAAAAGTGTCGTGATACTAAAAATGATAGAAAAAATTGGAATAAATAGAAAAGATACACCTAAAAATATAGCTAAACTTGATCCAAAAGTCGCTCCACTCGCTAAACCAAGTGTAAAGCTATCTGCTAAAGGATTATTTAATACCGTTTGAAATAATTGACCCGTCAACGTTAATATGGCTCCTACCATAAGCGCCTCAAATGTTCTAGGAACTCTAACTTTTAAAAAAATCATTTGATTAAATGCTTGATGTAATGACCCTAAACCCCAAAAAAGACTTATAGCTATTATAATACATAAGCAAAGTGTCCAAACTGAAAATGTTAAATATAGATGTCGTTTCATTTCCACTCACATTTCAATTATTATTTATTTCTTATATTACAATGAATATATCCTTACTACTAATTAAAATAAGATTACAAAATGATTCTTTCTCTGCTTTGCTAAACTTACAAGAATATATGTTGTATAAAAAGCCTACAACATTGTCAATATCGTTGTAGGCTTTTGAAAAGTCTCTCATCTTAACGTTTTAACGTTTATAAATTGCATCACGTAATTCTTTCATACCCTCATCAATACGAGGTCCTGGTCGTGAAATTTCGTCACCATTGACTGTTTCCACACGTTCATTTTTTACTGCGTTGACTTCAGAGAAACCATCACGTTCTTTAATCACTTCATAATATTCTTCTTTTGAAATACCTTCAGTTGAAATTAAAATATCAGGATTTTTTCTAATAATACTTTCTTTATCTACTGCTTTCCATCCACTAACATTTGAAAATACATTTTTTGTATCTAGTTTTTCTATCATATCATTGAAAAAGGTTTCTTTTCCTGCTGTATATATTTCGGGTTTTGAAGACACTTCTATAAAAACACTCTGTTTTTTATGATGTGCTGGAATGGATTCAATTACTTTTTGAACATTATCTTTTGTTTCTTTGACTAACTGTTTCGCCTCTTTTTCACGATGCGTCACTTTACCTACTTGCTCAAATGAATCGTAGACTTGATTTAAAGACTGAGCGTCTTTAACATATACTACCTTCACACCACTATCAGCTAAACTATCAAGTGTTTTTTTAGCAGATGATTTTTGAGATTCATGAGCTAAAATCAAATCAGGTTTAGCTTTTAAGAGTGCTTCCTTATTTAAATTCATTGCATCAAATTGTTGCTTGCCTTTTTTCACGTTTTTTGGATAATCATCAACTGTTGATACACCTATAATATTTTTTCCAAGACCAAGTCTATATAATATTTCAGTATTACTTGGAATCAAAGATATAATACGATGATATGTATGAGTATTATTATTGTGATCCGTTGTTTTTTGCTCAGTTGAATGCGTAGAATGATGTCCTTTTTCACTCGATTGATTTTGTCCACATGCTGCTAAAACTAATACTAATGTAAATAAAATAATCCACAGCTTCTTATTGTTCATTTATAAACAATACCTTCCTTTCACAATTTTGTTTATTTCATATATTTATCATACCAAATTATTTATATCATTAATTTAATTCTATAAATTTTTATTGTGTAATTTTATATTATTGGTTAAACTTAATGATTTAATTCTATTTCAAAATAAAAAAAGAAGGAAACAGATTTCAAAATACATTCTGTATCCTTCCTGTTTTCATACTATACAGTAGCTATTTTAGGATTTGGGCCATACTTATTTGTCCCCTCATCACTATCTTTTATTGTAAATGCAAAAGTAATCACAAGAATAATAAGTAAGACTAAAGACATCGCTGCCACCATAATTCCTAATTCAAGCGCAATCATTCCGTTGAAAAAACCATCAATTGAAATACCGTATGTTCTATCTACAATACTTGAAATTTTTCTGATTGATGTAAAAATTAAAATAATAAGAGGTAGAACCATTGTGTGCCCTGTATCATGTAAACGACGTACCGTCATCGTAAACGTTCCTATAAAAATAATGATATCAATGATTTCATACACAATATCAAAAAATGTATGCCCTCCATTTAACCCCAAAGTAATGATATTAAAAAGTAAACTCATAATCACTAAAATAATACAATTAGCTAAAATAGCAAACCAATAATGGCGTCTTCTAGTTCGACTTTTTATATTAAAATAATTTTGCCAAAATAATTTGAACGCTTCTATCATGTTTAAGCTCCTTTTATTCATCAGATATATTATATATATATATCATCACATATTATAGAACTTAAAAACATCTTTTATTAAATATCATTTCGAATCGCATCAGCAATATACTGATTTAAATTATCGTGTCGTTTGTTATTAATTGTTTTAGCAAATCGCTCATCATTCTCATAAATCGAGGCAATATATTCTAAAAATTGTTCATCTACGTTAGGTACTTGTGTTCGAAGAATATCTTTTAGTTCAGAAATTGCTTGTTTAACCTGTACATGATTTATTTTATAGTTTGCAATAAATAATTCATTCATTTTATCAAAGAATGAATGTAACCTCTCCATTGTTTTCTTATTTTTTTGTTGTTTTTCTGTAGAATTCAATCGTTTTTGATTCTCTTTAAAAGCTTGATAATAAGGAGTATGACTATATTTCATTTCAGCTTCTTTCTCATATTGATTCTGTATATTATCATTATTCCATTTACTCATATTAATCTCCTCTTTTCTATGATTAACGAGATGATGATTAAGAAAATGAATCATTTTGTTTAATTGATCTCTTTGTGCAACAATACGCTGATAATTATTTTCTAATATTATATTTTTCTCTTCTATACTGTTACTAAAATAAAGTTGAATATCTGCTAATGATAAATTCAGTTCCCTTAGAAATTGAATGGTCTGTAATTTAGAGATGTCCTTAGAAGAATAATAACGATAACCATTAGATGCAATATAAGTGGGCACAAGCAACTCGATTTCATGGTAATAATGAAGTGTGCGTTTAGTTACTTCGGTAATTTGACTCACGTCATTGGGTGTAAAATATGCCTGATTTTCCATTCTGACATCCTGCCTTTTTCTTAATCTATTTGATTCACTACTCTTTTCATCTCTCTATAAAAGAGACTAAGCTATGACGTCACGTCAAGGTCAATCCATTTTTGTAAAATATTGATCTAAGAAATGATATCTTTGTTCAATGGAACCATTAAAATAATTTTTTCCAAAGTTATCTAGTAAAGCATGAAATTCATTTGCATCTTGATTTGTAAAGTTTGAAGGTAATTCTACATATCTTTTTAATTTATCGTAATTCTCAGTATTGGCATAACCGAGTTTTTTATATAATCGACGTGTATAATGATCAGGAATAAATTCGACCCTCTCAAAAATATAAACTAGCAATACATCTGCTGTTTCACTTCCAATACCGTGTAGCTTAAGTAATTCATTTCTTAAATGTTCTCCATATACTTCATTAATCTTGCAATAATCAAACTGATATTGATTTAACCAGTTGAATAATGTAGAAATTGCTTTTGATTTATTGTTATAGAAACCACTAGAGCGGATTAATATTTTTAGTTCTTCTATCGGCAGATTTAATATGTTTTGCGGTTCAAAATGGGTTGCTTCTTTCAGCCGTCTAAGAGAAAGTGCAGCATTATTCCAGTTTGTATTTTGAACTAATATAGCACCTAATATAATCTCTTCACGTGTATCTGCTGGCCACCATCCTTGAGGCCCCATATGTTTTAATAATGCTTTGTAAAGTTGTTCTGTAGTCATCATTGACATCTTTTTACCTTTCTATAGAAAATAAACACCTTCACAAATAAGTATTCGTAAAGGTGCTTTTTAACTTAAAAGTATCTATATTACATTGATTCTGGTGCTGATACACCCACTAATGCTAATGCATTGTGTAATGTAATTTTAACAGCTTCAATAAGAGCAACATGTGCTTTTGTTTTTTCAATATCATCAGATAATACCTTTTCAGCATTATAGAATTTATGGAATGCTGAAGCTAGGTCTTGAATATAATTAGTTAATCGATGTGGTGCACGACTTTCAGCAGCACTTTCAATTGTAGGCTCAAACTCTGCTACTTTCTTCAACAAATCAATCGCTTTTTCATTTGTAATGGTACTAAAATCAGCGTTTTTGTCTATTTCAATACCTTTTTCTTTAGCTTGTTTTAAAATTGAACAAATACGTGCATGTGCATATTGTGCATAATAAATTGGATTATCTTGCGATTGCTCTTTTGCAAGTTCCAAATCAAAATCAAAGTGCGAATCAGGACTACGCATTGTTAAGAAATAGCGCGCCGCATCAATGCCTACTTCATCCATAATTTCACGTAACGTAATTGCATTACCTGTACGTTTACTCATTTTAACTTCTTCGCCATTTTGCATTAAACGAACCATTTGCATAATTTGAATTTCTAAACGATCGCTATCTACACCAAATGTTTCTAAACTTGCTTTTAAACGATTAATATAACCATGATGATCTGCACCCATTAAATCAATTAAAATATCATTGCCACGATTAATTTTATTGTAGTGATACGCTGTATCAGGTGTAAAGTACGTATAGTTACCATCTTTTTTGATTAGTACTCTATCTTTATCATCCTTAAAGTCTGACGTACGTAACCAAGTGGCACCATCTGCTTCATACGTATAGCCTAACTCATGCATTTTTTCTAATGTATTATCAATCGCACCATTTTCGTATAGTGATGTTTCACTAAACCAATTATCAAAATGAACATTGAAATCTGATAAATCTTTTTTCAATTTATCCATTTCATAATCAACACCCAGTTGTCTAAATGTTTTTAAGCGTTCTTCATCAGAGTAATCTTTCATTTCTGGATGTTTTTTGGCTAAGTCTTTACCAATTTCGACTATGTCTTTACCATTATACCCATCAGCTGGCATTTCATGACTTGTATCCCCTAATGCCTCAAAGAAGCGTGTTTCAATTGAACGTGCTAAATTTGTAATTTGATTACCAGCATCATTAATATAATATTCACGTGTTACATCGTAACCTGCTGCAATTAAAATATTTGCTAGTGAATCACCTACAGCAGCATTTCGAGCATGTCCAATATGTAAGTCACCAGTTGGATTTGCTGATACATATTCTAATAATATTTTTTTGTTTTTTGGTTCTTCTGCATAACCAAATTTATCACCTTTTTGAATTGCTTCTGAGATGACAGCTGTTAAATATTGATTATCTAAATAAAAATTGATAAATCCTGGCCCAGCGATATCTACTTGTTTTACATTTGCTTTACTTGTATCTAAATTGTCTACAATAGCTTGAGCAATATCGCGTGGATTACGTTTAGCAATTTTAGTTAAGACCATTGCAATATTAGTAGAATAGTCTCCATTTTTAGTATCTTTAGGGATTTCAACTTTAATTTCAGGAATATCTTCTGCTAGATTTGCTTTTTTTATACTTGCTTCAATTTCTTGTATTAAAGTTTTCTTTACTTTTTCAATAATATTCATTCGCCTATCTCCTTATACTTAATTTCATATTGATATGAGCCCATTTTTTCGTCATTTTGATGTAATTCGTATTGTATTTTTAATTTCCCACCATTTTCATTTACAAAATGTAAAATATTCTTAGTTCTTACTATTAATGGAATGCGTCCTGCTGGTATAGTGTAAAGTGTTGTAGTGTCCTTACCTTCAACGAAGTGTAAGTTCATATTGATATCACCTTTACGTATCAACTTCACGCCATTGTCTTCAATTTTAATTGTTACATTAACAACTGCACTTTCAATTTGTTCTTGATATCGAATATAATCGGCATGTTTTTGTTGCCATGATCCTTGAGAAGAAAATTCAAATGTTTGTTTTTCTCCATTTTGTTTTAAGACTTGTTTCGTTTGAATGTGTATATTCTTATCCAACGTCTGACTCACCTTAATCTTTAAAATATTACACCACATTATAGCATAAATCCTATAGCGCTTGAAGTTAACAAAATTCTATCAACATTAGTTCAATAGTTATCATAAAAACGAGAGTGGAACAAAAGTCATGTTGTGTTCATTGTCCCATTTAAGTCCTTGCCTCAACACAATTAAAAAATCTTGATATCCTATGTTTTTAATTTAATTATCTACTTCTATATAATGAAAAAGAGCCTAAGACGCTTATGTTTTAAGTCTCAGACTCGATTTTTTTCAAGTTATTATTTTTTGAATGTCACCATTAGTATCATAGTATTACTTTTTTCTTTCTAATATGTCCGTTTCTGATTCAAGTTCAACAATATCATAATGATACTTTTCTAAAAGTGTTCTATATTTATAGAAGAAAATGATGCCGAAACCGATTGATGCTACAAATAATAAGATATTTTTCATTTGTTGTCCTCTTTACTCCATAAATTAGCTATAATCTTTTAAATAATTATATCATTAAATAACATTTTTATACATTTCTTAATAACTAAATTTGATTAGGTGTACCTTATTTCCCAGGAATAAATACTTTTGCCTCACTATCTTCTCGATAATAATACCCATTAGGGATCGCTTGCAATTCAATCAATACATTAAAAGGCGCTTTGATATAAACGCTTTTACTGCCTTTAGTATCTTCATAAGTTGAATTATCATGTGTTTCAGACAAAGGCTCAGCCCCTGCACGCTTGGCATCTTCGAGTACATCTTCAATGTGATCTACCATTAATGATATATGATTAAAGCCTAAATCTTCTAATTTAAGCAGAAATTTTAATATGAAGATTTAAGAGTTATTAGTAAACAAACTGAACAATCTTTTCAACAGATTTATCATAATGTAATGAAATCAGTTTATCATTTTTATAATGTTGGAGATACATTAGAAAAATAAAACTCGAGATACTCAGTCATTTAATATGCACTACTGAGTGTCTCGAGTTTTTTCTAATCAAATGCCTTGAATAACGCTTCGTTTGAGTTATTCCACATCGTTTCATTATGGGATATTAAAAAATCTTTTAATATCTTTTTATTTTCTTCACCAATTTGATCAATAATAACTTGATGTTTCATAGACTTATCCATCATATTGACATGTTCTGGCATACTCTTATAACCTCGACGAATACTTTTATTTACAAGTAAATAACATGCAGTGACGCCCGCGTAATAAGGACCATTTTCACCACGTTCAGTAGTCACCCAACATAACCAATATTCCTTAGCTTCTGGACCTTCCACTGATTCTTTATCAGTAATCCACTTTACGCCTTTTTCTACTTCCGCACGTGCATGCATACCGCCGATATCAAGAAATGCTTCTTTATTTGCAACATCGATAAATACAGGTGCAATATTATCTAAACTAATTGCTCCTATATTTGTACCTTTATGACCATCTAGAGGATCATTTTTTATAATATTAAATTTAAACCCTTTATTTTCTGCCACGATGATTCCTCCAATACTTCTTTACCTTTTCACACTTGCTATTAAATCATAGCGTATATTATCAACAAATATTTAATTTAATTCATTCAATAAATTAATAATTGAACCTTTCACTTCTGGATCTTTAATATTAAGAATCATTTCTTTAGGATAGTATAGTTTATAGTCTTCTCGATTAATCCCAGTAATACTTGAAATGACTAACGATTGGCTACTAATTTCTTTAATACTACCATTTCGTCTTAACAAATGGATAGGTTGTCGATTAGAACCAGGTCGATCATAATCATATGGTAAATCCGAAAAAGCTTCACTAACAAAATAATATTCCGGATCAATGCCACCTTCAATAAATAAATCCTGTAATTCAGTAATTGTAATAATCGAACCATCAAATGGAATATACTTAAAGAGATCACGATTAATAAATCGACGCGCTAAATCACTTAAGATCTCATCTTCTTCATGTATCCATTTCTTCAAATAAAATAATACAGTTACTTCATCTAATTCTACATACTGATCAATTGTAATTGTGCCTTCAAAAAATGGAATAAATTCTTTTGGATACATTTTAAATTGATAATCTTCTTTATAAAGCTGTTTGACTCGCTTAAGACAATTATTTAATAGTACTTCTCCACCACGACTTACGGGATGAAAATAGATTTGCCAATACATTTGGTAACGACTCATAATAAAATTTTCTACAGCATGCATACCACTTTCTTTAATAAGTACTTCATCTTTTGATGGTCTCATTAATCGAAGTATACGCTCCATATCAAATGTACCATATGATACACCTGTGAAATAAGCATCACGTTGCAAATAGTCCATACGATCAGCATCAATTTGAGATGAAATCATGGAAATGACTAATTTATTTTTATGCGTTTTATTAATAACATCGGCTACTTCCTGAGGAAAGGTCTCAGACACTCTACTTAATACTTCGTTAACCTCAGTGTTTCCAGTAATAATTTCTTGGGTAAACGCTTCGTGATCCGTATTAAATATCTTCTCAAAACTATGTGAAAACGGCCCATGACCCAAATCATGTAATAAAGCTGCACATAAAGCAAGGGGGCGATCTTTATTATTCCATGCTTCACGCCCAACAAATGATTCATCAATCATACGTCTTACAATTTCATAGACTCCTAAAGAGTGTCCAAAACGACTGTGTTCTGCAGTATGAAAGGCAAGGTATAATGTACCTAATTGCTTAATACGACGCAAGCGCTGAAATTCTTTAGTTTTAATTAAATCCCATATTAGTTGATCTTTAACATGAACATACTTATGAATTGGATCTTTAAATACTTTTTCTTCAGCTAATTTTTTAGTTACATAAGATGATTGTGTCAAGTTCATCCTCCTCTTTCATACTTGCTTTCATCAGTAGTAATATGAATTTAAGTTGATTAATTCTTATAATACTTTCTTCATTAATGCTAAATCTAATTGTTCACCATACATTTCTGGTTGATATGAACGAACTATTTCAAAACCATGATGTTGATAATAATGAATAGCTTCTTTGTTCTTATTATCAACTTCTAAAAAGACCGTATCATATTCATTTTCAAATTCATGTAATCCTTCTTCAAGTAAACTTGTTCCATAACCTTTATGTTGTACACCTGGGTGAACATAATGTGCGGCTAAGTATAATTCTTTACCATAGATAAAGTTAGCAAATCCTACAATTTCATTATTTTCTTCAACAACTAAAAAAAGTTGATCTTCTAATCGCTTTTTTAAATGGTGTTCATTATACGAAGCTGCTAATAATTCATTAATTGTTGATACTGCATAAATATTTAAATACGTATTATACCAAGCTTTTGTAGCTACATCTCTTATTGCTATAACGTCATTAGTTGTCGCTTTTCTAACTGTATACATGCTTCATTCTCCTGACATTTTATTGTAATTTAATAACAAAATTATATCATAGTATATTAATAAACGCTTTCACTCAACTTTAAGATGCATCTTATTAAGACAGTACTGCATTCCATTCCTGTGCTCTTTCTAGAGCATATACATCTTTCATAACATCTCCAGGTCTTTCTGCTGTACCAATAATATAACCATTTAGGTTTGCTCCGAGAAAATCTAAACTATATTCTAACTGTTTAATGCAAGGTTTCGCTTTTACTTTCGGACAATCTCCCCCAACTAAGATTAATCTAAAATCAATGTTAGACATTTTAGTTTTAAAATCCTGATATTTAGGATCGATTAATGATTCTGACCAATGATCGATAAATGCTTTTACAGATGCTGACACACTATACCAATACACAGGTGATGCAAAAATAACTGTATCACTTTCAAGCACTTGGTCAATAATCAATTGATAATCATCTATGTATGACTCAATTTGCTTTGATTCATGTCTATAATCTCTTACAGGTTTAAAATGATATTGTGTTAAATCAATCCAATTATATTGTTTTCCTTCTAGAGCATATTGTGTTAATTGAGCAGTATTTCCTTGTGGACGACTTCCACCAAATAATACAGTAATCATGTATCTTACCTCTTTTTTAATTTATATTATTAATGTGTTTTTTCTATTTACTTATTATGTACCCCATCTTTTTACTTTTATTTATAATAAAAACTCCTACACCTATATAAACGGTGTAGGAGCCATTATTACTTTTATTTAACGTACTTTATTCAACTGGGAATAAATCATCTATTTTCTTAATTTCTTCTTCAGTCAGTTCAATATTTGCTGCTTCAATGTTTTCTACAACTTGATCAGCACGTTTCGCACCAGGAATAACAACATCAAGTGATGGACGTGTTAAGTAGAATGCTAATACAATATTAGCAATACTTGTATTATGAGTTTCAGCAATACTTGATAATTCTTTTACTCGACGTACGTTATCATTGAACACTTCTGGTTGGAAATCACGACGAGTTGCACGATGATCATCGAAAGTTTGATTTTCTTCATACTTACCAGCTAAAATACCAGAAGCTAATGGGAAATATGGTACAAAAGTAATATCATTTTCAGCTGCGTATTTCATTACTTCTTCATTTTCACGATGTAGTAAATTATATTCTAATTGAACAACATCCACATATCCGTCTTTATTCGCTTCTTTAAGTTGATCTAACGTAAAGTTTGAAACACCTATTGCCTTAATTTTTCCTTCTTTTTTAAGTTCTTGTAATGCTGCCACAGCTTCATCTTTTGGTGTATCCTCATCAGGAAAATGAATGTAATACAAGTCAATATAATCCACTTGCAAGCGTTCTAAGCTCTCTTCAACTTGTTGTTTTAAATAATCAGGTTGGTTATTTTGAACAACATCGCCATTATCTTTAATAACATGTGATCCTTTAGTTGCAATTTGAACTTTTTCACGAGGATATTCCTTTACGACTTCTCCTACAAGTTCTTCTGAGCGTTTAGGCCCATAAATAAACGCAGTATCAATTAAAGTAATACCATTATCAATAGCTTTTCTAACGACATCTTTTCCTTGCTCTTCATCTAAATTGGGATATAAATTATGTCCTCCGACTGCATTTGCACCTAATGCAACTGGAAATACATGAACATCAGATTTTCCTAATTGTACAAATTCTGCCATGATATTCACAACTCCTTAAAAATATAGTTTCTATTTATAGTTTACCCGATTAGTAATGATAAATTCATTCAGTAGTGTTTAAAACATTAAATTTGACATATGTTTTATTTTATATTTAAATGTAACTAATAAAGTTACATTTAGGAGGTGCATCATTTGAATTTAGAATTTAACATTGCCGTTCACGTACTTAGTTTTTTAGTAAAGCACGACAACCAACAATTCAGTAGTCAATCTTTAGCAAAATTAACTTGCCTCAATCCAGTTCAATTACGTAGAGTGACTACTGTTTTAAATCAATACCAGTTTATTAATACTTCCCGTGGTAAAAATGGTGGATATAGTGCAAATCATTCAACTGCTAGCATTAAACTATCAGTACTATATCGTATATTTGTGCTTGAAAAAGATAGCCAACAGCGTATTTTCACAGGTCATGAGCAGAGCGATTGTGAAATATCAAGAAACATAGCAAAGACCATGTCACACTATAATCAAAAGGAACATCGTGTTATTTTAAATTTTTATGATACCCTCACAATTAATGATGTAATTAATGATACACTTCAGGAGGATACAACATATGACACATTATAATTTAATCGTTATTGGTTTTGGTAAAGCCGGAAAAACACTTGCCAAATATGCATCATCACAAGGACAACAGGTTGCTTTAATTGAACAGTTTACAGAAAGCTATGGCGGTACATGCATAAATGTATAGTGTGTATACTTCCATATTTTATACATAAAAAAGACCGCACCTGTTAAGGTACGGTTATAACGATTTATACTCATTTAAAACACAAATAATAAAACTAAAATTATCATAAACTTTGGTATTAAAGAAGCCTTATAGGTTTATTATAACATAAAAAAAGAGGGACAAGCACTAAACTTGTCCCGTAAAATGTGTGAAAAAATAGGTTGATGTTTGCTAATTATATCACACTCTACTGAATTTTCCATAAGAACTTGTTCGCTTACCATTTTTGTCAATCTCTCCTGTGGCAATATAGCGACGTTGTAAGTCGTTATTTAGATAAGTTATCCAACGGTAGCCATTCACTGCAAAAGCGCCATCATAGATAATTTCAGTTCCATTAGGTAATGTGCCTGTGATTTCTGCTTTATCTGAGTATGTTGTTCTAACATTATTACCTTTAATCGTTGTTACTGTGTAGCGACCTTTTTCTTTCTTATAAGGTACACCTTTATTGTTTAATTTATATCCACTAGGAATAGTTTTAGGTACATTCAATTTCTTACTAGATGATTTCTTCTTACTAGCAACGACACCACCAATAGGAGAGCCATGAATAGCACCAGCAATCAGTTTGGCATACTTATCACTATTTTTCTTTATCCAGTCCATATCTTCTTTATTAGTAATGAAACCTAACTCTGCTAAACGATAGTTCATGTTGATTTCTGCTGATACGTTAGCGTGGAGTAAATCGCTTCTTTTAGTGATACCTCTGATTTGTCCTAAGTTCTCTTTGATGACTTCTTGTATATCTTTGTCGATACTATCTGCATTAAATGCGCTTGAGATGATAACATGGCCACCACTCGCACTAGCACCTGCTGCATCTAAATGGAATTCAACGATAAGGTCATAGTTTTGTTTATTTACCCAATACATACCATAATCACGTTTATTACCTACACGGACACCATAGGCAGTATCTTGATACATATCTTGTGATTGACTACTACCACCATATAATGCAACTTCATGACCTGTTTTGCGTAGGTAGTCAGCAATTTTAGGTGTTAGATTCTTACGAATAAAGTCACGTTCATTTGTGCCATTACCAACTGCACCTGGATCATTATAACCATGACCAGCAACAATCATAATTTTCTTACGTTTAATTTGTCCGCTAGCTTTATTAGATGATAGTTTTCGTTTCGCTTTCTTAACGACACTAATATTTTTAGGGAAGTTAAAACGGATGAAGTACATAGGGTTATCGTAATAATGCCAACGACGTGACACTGTTTCAGGACCCCATCCAGGTTTAACGACACCATCTGTCCAACCATTTCCAAACCAATTTTGTTCGAGTACCTCAAACTGCGTAAGTGTTGCTCTAGTTACAACTGCTGTATGTCCATATCCACCACCATATTTATCTGGGAAACAAACGATATCACCTTTTTGAGGTAAGAAACTATCGTAGTTTTTAATAATCGTAGCGTACTTTTCAATCTTCGCTTTATTGTCAAAAGGAATGTTAGATGCTTTAAGTCCACCTATCCATTCTCCAGTGACAACATAGAAATACATTTTCGAGTAATCGTAACATTGGAAACCATAATAACCATCTGCATTGTATTGTCTACCTTCTGAGTTATCTAACCATTTCTCAGCTTGTCTTCTTGTCATTAACATATGCTAACACCTACCCTAATTCATCTAAATCTGATGGCTCGATATATTCTTTAGTTGGTGCTTGTCCTGTTGCTTGACGATATTTTTTCTCAGCTTTGTATTTTTTAAGTTTTTTGTTTGCCCATTGTCCTTCTTTACTTGTCGGATTATCTTTCCACGCTGTGTACAAGCCGATAACAGCTAATGCAATCGTACTGATTGTTTCTTCATCTACTGGAATAGGACTAAGTCCTCTATTTGCTAAAAATTGATTGACGATTGCCATAATTAATACGATATATCTTACAATTACTTTTACTTCCATCTTCTCACTCCTATTTTTGTATTAAAAAAGACAACACTTAAAAGTGCTGTCCTAGGCTAAATATTCTTTTACTGCATATTCAATCGCTTGTGCGTATTCATACATAACAGCACGCCAACGATATCTGTCTTCTCTTACTTTTTTACTAAAATCATTATTACTAAAGAATGATTTACGTTGTTTGGTTGATAACTCAAGTTGAACACCTAAACCTGTTTTAGTCTTATTCGTGATGTTGTTAGGTTTAGCACCGCCTAATTTAGTTGGTGCGTCTTGTACATCAAAACCACGATTAATTAGGTTACGTTTAATAAGTGCTTTTAGTTCTTCGTTGCTACCGCCAATCAATGTTCGAGTATATTCGTTATCAGCGTAACCATGAATAGAAATCGAATAATCAACCTCTCTCATCAAATTAAGTAATTCTGGATTATCATATCGAGTAGAAGTTACATGTAGTTTACTGTTATTAGTAGGTAGCTTTCCTTTAAATGTAAAGTAGTTACAATCTAACTTTTGAGAAATAAGTAATGCTAGTTCTGACGAACCAGCTTCAATACCTCCGCCATGTGGAGCGAAACTAAGAACATTGCTTTTGTTTGTATTCATCTCGATTGACCAATCATTTTCTTTGCCTTGTAATTCGATCATCGAACTATATAAGTCTGTCATTATTTCCTCTCCTTATTCAAAATAAAAAGCCGACCTAAAAAAGGTCAACTTGTGGTTGTTCTTTAACTACATCTTGGTACTCTTGTCCAGTTAATTCCTTAAATTCTTCTTCTGTAACGAAACCACGTTTTACAAATAAAGCAAACTGTTCTTCGTTATATAAGCCCATTTTATAATATCTAATACCTATATTACGCATTAATACCACTCTCCAAAACTTGTAATGTTAAATTAGCCATATCATTCTGTAAATTTACTACTGTATTTTGTGTCTCCATTAATTGTAATGTTAAATCTGCTATTAAAACATCTTTATCATCCGGCGTTTCTTCTACTTCAATTTTAGGCTGTTGTTCCAACCACTCTTCATATGATGTTCCTATCCATTTTTTACCATCAAAATGAATAGGTTCATAAAGTCCTTCTGGTGGAGCAATGTCAGTCCATTGCTCTTTTGGGTATTCTAATTCTCCGTCTTTGTCTTTCATGACTAAAAACGGAGTTCCGTCATAAAAATAAATTTGTTTTATTTCCATATTCTACACTCTCCTATAATGCTATTGTTCCTTCGATATAATAAGGTGTATAAGTCTCTACTGTACTATTAGGCTCAAATGTTATCTCTAGTTTTCCAGAAGTAGCCATAGTTATGTTATATATAACTGATGTATTTATATATAGGTTTATTCCCACTTTTGAATACTCTGAATAATTGCTTATTTTCTGTGAAATATTTGTTGGTAAACTTGCAAACGCCATTGTTCTTGAAGTAATATTTTTCACTGCTCCCTTAAAAAATAATAAGTCAGTATCATTTATGGAAACAAGTCTGTATTTTGGTTGGTTTGCCGACCCAGCTTGTGTCGTTCCGTTAATTAATGAAAGAGATTGCCAACCTGTATCTGTATAAGAAATAGTAGACCCATCTTTTCCTGGTAGACCTTGTGGACCTCGTTCACCTTGTGGGCCTCGCTCACCAGTATCACCTTTAGGCCCCATTGGTCCTGTTGGACCTGCTGGACCAATCTCGCCATCTATTCCGTTTGCTCCTTGTTCACCTTTTGGCCCTTGTGGACCAGTATCACCCTTGTCACCTTTAGGACCTCTGAAACGTTCAATATCTTTTAATAAAATTCGTTCAACGATATCATCTAACATATCAACATGAACTTCTTTACCAATTGCTTTTGTTAAACCACTGTCATTTACTTTGAAATAAAAATCCGCCACATGTGAACTATCATCAGTCGAATTACTACTATCAATTAAGAATAATTTTGCTTGTACACGTCCTACGTGCTTTGTTACATAGTCAGATACATTGTAACGCACATGACCTTCTTCAGCCTTAACAACTTCTAATTCCTCATTAGTAAAAATAGAGCTATCTTCAGCAATTAGATGCAATACTGGTTTGAATGTCGTTTGATTTAGATTTACTGGAATAAATTCTTTTTCTTCGCTAAAGATATTACGTTTTTTAATATGAATATCTAATACAGAAGTAGAGTTATCCATTGTGTAAAGATTGACATTGATGTTACCTAAGTCAATACCTCGCTCATCTATGCGAGCAGTTACTTCACCTTGCTTGAACGTTTCCATTTAAGCACCTCTTTTACATAAATTTAGGACTACACACTGTCAGCATGTAGTCCTATGTTTGTTTGTATCGATCACGTATAAAGTGTTCACCTTTTAAACCGATTTCATCATATAAACTTTTGATTGTATTCGCTTGATGTTGCGCCCAACGTACATCAGTAGCATATTGATGATTGCCGGGACTTTGTGGGTTCCAACGCATTCTGTATAACGTTTGTTGACCTTTATCAATGTAACCTTGTCTAACGAATTTAGCACCACCAATAATAGCTTTGGCAGGAGTAGTCCAACCTTCGTTTTTAGCAAAAGTCATAGCGTAGTTAGGGTTATTGTCATAAGCACCAATACCAAAGTAGTTATAAGCGCCGTAACGACCACTAGCAAAGTTAGAACGGCCATATCCACTTTCTAAGAATGCGTGTGAGATTAAGTAAATTTCATTTACATTATATTTTTTACAACCTTCAGATACAGCTCGTCCTTGGCCTGATAGTGTTCCTTTACCTTTAAGAATAGAGTTAAGTTTTGAAACTGAAATACCTTGATACTTACCTAGATTAAGCATTTGATATTTTTGTCTTGAACTGTTCCAAATTTCTAAACTGTTCATTGCTTTTAATGTGTCAGAACGACTAGCATTGTACCAACCAGAACCATAGTTGATTTGTGGCCATTTTGTCATTTGAATATTAACTGCTTGATTAAATGTGTAATTACTATAAACGACAATAACTTTAGGTTTACTAGAAACTTTAGTCGTTGTTGAGGTAGACTTAGACGTTGATGGTTTAGCTGTACTACTTGAAGAAGTAGAACTTGATGATTTCTGTTTCTTATCAACTTTAATATCAATCTTAGTTGTCTTACCACTTTTTATATTTTTAAGTAGTTTATCTTTATTTGTATATAAATTGAGCAAAGATTGCTCTACTTTATCAAGTACCTTTGAAGAAGGTTTTCCGTCAATTAAAGGATCAAAGTTACCGTGTTCCATAACAGTACGCCATAAGTCGTCAGATACTTTTAAAGATGATCGTTTAAGTGGAATGTTATACCCTTGTAGTTGCCCAACACCAAATATGATTGCATGTAGTTCGTTAAGTAAGAAATCTGTTTTCGTATCGCTGTAATCTCCACATACTTCAATTACAATGTAATCAGGTTCACTAGGCACTTTGACATCTGTATATCGTGGTTGCCAAATATGGTGACGGTCAATGTAGAAATGTGGATATTCAGAATTAGAAATATATTTGTTTCTGTCATAATACATCTGTTGTACAGAACACATTGTTCCAGCGTTCTTGACTGCTAAGCCTTTAGGTTTGTGATTTCTTACTTCGCCATCAGCAATTCTATGCGGTATAAATCTAGGATAATCAACTTTCTCATCATCTTCTGCAGTTACTGTAATAACTTTTTGTTCTTTAAGTGGCTCTTTTTTAGTTTCTGAGGTTGGTTTGTCTGAAGAAGTATCACCTTTATCTTGAACAGGTGTTGTATCTTTAGGTGGTGTTTCAGTTTTAGGTTCTTCTTTATAAGGTGGTCTGATGAAATAAAGATTACCACCCATACCACTGTAACTATGTTTAACATATGCAGCTTTACTCCCGTACCAGTGGTTAGCCCCATACCAGTTCTGATCAATTGACGTAAATGTATTAGTATCACTAGGACCAACTACAATCGCTGTATGCCCGTAAGCTCCATATGTCCAACACACAACGTCACCCGGCTTCGGCACAAAACTAGGTGTATTCGCATATATCTTCCATGTACTATTTGGATATTGGTCACGTCGTGCCATTGCATCAGCGTTTCCATATGTTCTAAATCCCCAATACCTATCAAAGATATAGTTAGGTAAGTCCCAACATTGGAACCCCAGACGTTTATCGACATCGACACCTAATTTGTTATCAGCTAACCATTTAGCCCATGCTACTACCTGCTTGGCTGTCGGTTTGCCAGATGAAGGTAAAATTGCCATTTATCCACCTTCCTTTTTGTATAATAAAAAGCCGACGTGTAAACGCCGACTATTTTCTCATCTTGATATTTATTTCTGATGTTTCATTATCTTCAAGTTCTTTATTATATTTTGTTGTCATTTCTTCTTTGATTTCAGTGGTAATTGAAGGTGGTTGACTTCCTTCATTTTTTATAATTGCTAACCTTTCAGCTAATTGTTTAGGTACTAGTACGCCCATAGCAGCACAATTCTCAACTACAGATAGAGCCTCATTTGCGATATAAAATAAAATTGTAATCATAATTAGTCCACCATTTAAAGCTAGTATCTGATCTATTACGTTAGATACAACAATTATGATGAAAATAAGTATCTTTCTTCCATAACCAAACAGTCCTTTTCTTGACCATAATCTTCTATCTTTAATAGCTTTAGCTGTTCCTGTTAATATGTCTAAGACCATTAACAAAATCAATACATAAAGCATTTTTAAATCTCCGGCATAAAAGAAGGTTTTAAATTCTTCGGACTGAATAATTTTGACTTTAACATTTTCCAATTATTTAGCACCTTCTTTCTATTAGGTTTCATCAATATCTGCAATCATTTCACCTACATTTATATTATTCGTTGCATCATACCAATTTCCCCAACCTGTTGTATTGCCCATCATATTGCGCGAATAGAATTTATGACGATTGAACGGGAAGAATAATACCTTTTTATAGTTGTTACTTCTTGCCATAACAAGTAAATAACCACTTTGGTTGTTTGGATCAGGTGAATTAACTGGGTTGTAGGCATAATAAAAACCTGACGCGTCAATACCACTCATAGTATAGAGGTCAGGGTTATCAATTCTAGGAATATATCCGTTGTCATCAGTAAATGTGAAACGTTGTAATGTTGCATTAGCAAGTGCTTCATCTACTTTTTCTTTAATCATTTTATCGAAATCAGGTAATTCAACTGATTGCGGGTTGGTAACGTCCCCTACATTTGCTTTACCATTTAATTGTGTAGTGAGTTGTTCGTTAGTTGGATAATTTGCAAGTAACGTATTTAATTCATCTTCAGTAACAAAATTTTCTGTACCGTTTTCCAATTCGCTAAGCGTTTGCAACATTTTGTCGTCAATTGAGTTTAGTCGATCTATAAGGTCTTTTTGTGTGTTGTTTGCAAATGCATTCATCTCATTCTTCATATCATTAACTTGTTTAATGAAAGTATTTTTCTGTGCATTTACAAACGCAGTAAAATCAGCTTGTGCTGTCTCGATATCGCTAAAGTTTTGAGATACATTTTCAATTTTCTTTTTGAAGTTATCAATTAAATCGTCAATTTCACGAATATAACTGATTTTGATATCGGCATCAATTTGATTAATCAATGCATCTTTCACATAGAAACGGAATTCGTTTAACACAACCGTGTCTTTACGTCCAACAGCTTTGATGTAGATTTGACCTGTCACATAAGTGTCCGTTGCAGCTTTTAAGAAGTCGTTATCTAAAGTAAGTTGAATGATACCTTGCATTGGATTAACGTAATCAACTTGAACACGTCCAGTTGATGAACCATTATCAGATACAAAGTAAGCATAAATATCAGTATTCACTTTACTGATTTCTAATGGATAATCTTGTTTTCTTACTTGAAACGTTAAAACTGCTGTATTGATATCCATGTTGTAAAAACCGATATTCTCATCAGTAATAGGTTTCAAGCGTGGCTCATCAACAACTGTGATTTTCGCTTCTTTTTTCAAACCGTCCATTTAAAAACCTCCTTATTTTTTAGTAATAATCTTATTACGAACATCAAACGGTGCTGGTTTATTTGGATAGATTTGTTTGAATGTTTGCTCTTTTTGGTTGCCATATCCTGTTGAAGTAAACATTTGAACAGCATTATGAGAATGACTAGGTGTGAATTTAACATTAAGTACCATATTCAATACTTTTGCATATCCTTCTTTTCGCATTACATCTACAACTGCCATAACTTCATTTGTCCGTTTAACATTGTCAGGTGTTGTTGTAGAAAATTGAACAGGTGCCACTGCATGTAACGGAATAGTATGAATGCCAGCCGGTAATTTGTGTTCAATTTTAAATAATTGACGTCTTCTTGTTTTGCCATTACCACTAAATGGATTGTAGTTTTGTGCAATTCCCGGATTAACGCCAAATACTGTATCTTTAGATAACTGAACTGTGATTGATCCATTTAATTCAACAAAACCATTGGCAGTAACTTTAAATCGTTGTTGTGTCATTAACATACGTTGATATCCATCTTTAGCGATAAGTGAGAATGGTTTAACGCCAGAATTGTTATAACGACTACTATATACAAACGATTTAACAATAGGTTCGTTTGCTGTTCTTCCATTTTGACCATTATATAGGCTCGACAATCTTAAAAGAATATTTCCTAAGTAATATACGCTACGCCACATTTCTTCTGCGCCTCTAGGTTTACCAGCACGACCTTCATATACTTCAGGTAAGAATGATGTAATGCCTTTCGTGATACCAACCCAATTTGAGAATGACGCTAATGTACTTGAACCCCAAGTAACATAATCACCATAATTTGATAATTCCATTAAAAGTTGTGTCATTTCGTTATTAGGTTGATTAGCAAATCTAGGGTAGAATAAGCAATAGTCACTAACTTGAGATACAATGTTGTGGCAGTCCATGTGTGCTGTGATTTCGTCTAAACTTTCAACGAGTGTTTTCATATTTCTACTTTCACGTTCACTAAATACTTTAGAGCCTTTATAGTTCTTACCACTCGGACTTTTACCACTACCATTTTCCCAGTAGTAATCAAAGTTACGATTAAGGTCTACATTATTCACATTTTCACGTTCTTGATTAGCAAAGCCCCATGGATTTACGATAGGAACCATGACAATACGCACGTTTTTACGTAAATAAGCGAGTTGTGGGTATTTTTCCCACTCGTTCACAACTAAGTTCATAAAACGACTCATAGCGTAAAACGCACTATACTCATTACCATGAATACAACAAGTGACTAATACTGTTTTACTGTAATGTTCCGGCTCAAATGTATAACTATATACGTTGTATGTGTTTGATTGGTCTTTACCAATATATTTTTTGAAACAGTATTTATTATCGACAAACACGTCGTAGAACGCTTTTAAGTTTTCAGTTGGATCATTACTTAATGGCGTTTCATTTACACCACGTTCAGCACTTTTCATGTAAGGTGGATTAAATAAATATGCAGGATCATCAGTAACATTCATCAACTTATCTGTTTCTTCTTCAATATATGAAAAATCGTGTTTTAAACGTTCAGATAATAATGAGTGGCTTTGACCATCCATAGAAACACGACTGTCACGCACTTCTTGTTGGCCATTTCCTAAATTACCTAATACTAAGTTTCTAACACGTTCATTTTGATAACGAAGTTCTTTATCAACTGTGGTACTAGGACCAGTAGGAAGTGTGTACTTAATTTGTTCGGCAGTATGTGCTTTTGTTTCATTTCGACTATGCTTATCTAATAACTTTTCGATATTCGTTAACATATCTCTTGTAGCAATAAAATTCAGCTCATTTTCTCTAACAAAACGAGCGCCAAATATTGCATCTAAGTCGGTATATATCGTTTTTCTCATTTCAAACCTCCTACTTTAGTTTCAAGTTGCCATTAGCATCAATGACAATATCAGCACTACTTAAATTAACGACTGTGCCATCTTCTTTAGTTGCTTTTATATCTTTAGTAGCACTATCTTCTTGTTGGCGTTGTGTAGTTTTAATAGCTGCATTTGTTTTTGCAGTCGTTACTTTATATGTGTGAACAAAGCTATTTTGTCCGCCTAATTTCCCTACAGCTGCAGCAGCTTCACTTACACGTTTTTTATATCTATCTACACGTTTGAAATCACCTAAAGTAACATCTTGTTTAACGATAATATTATCTTTATCTCTTACCGTTTTTACATCAACAATACGAACAAACTCATTAATACCTAAGATAGAATGATTAATCTTAACGATATCAGCTACTTTAGGAACAGCGTTGGTATAATGTTCGTTCAAAGCGATGAAGTCTAAACTGATTGATGTTTTAACTGAACTTTCGATTAATGATTGAAGTTTTTGATGCATTACTTCTTCATCTTTGATACGACCATCTTTAATTGGTGGCGCATCATAACGACCGTAGTCTTTGATACTAGGGTGTTCAAATTTCATAACAAATCCAGCTGCTGTACTACCTTCTTCTTCATCATAATCGCCATATCCAACTGCGTAGGTATAAAGTTCACTACTATCTTCTTCTATTTTCATATTATTGGCGTTGATTTCATCATCTATATGATAACTAGCATTTTTATTCAAAAAAGGTGTAAATACAAATGTGTAAGTTCCACTCTTGTTATTAAATTCAATATCAAACTCTACATCAAAGTGACTGCAAAACTTCTTGATCAAATCTTCTAAACTTTCGCCTTCACCAGCATTCTCAAATTGAGATGAACCAAGAGAACCATTTATTTTATATTTCAGTCCAGTATTATCGAATATCTGTTTAAGAAACTTATCGGCGGTAAAACTACCATCTATCGTTTCATAAACACGAGTATGTTTAATGATATCTAACGGCTTATAACGACAAGAGACAGACACAAGTTGTTTCTTACCATGTGTCTGTCTGTCAATAATAAATACTACATATTCTCTTTTATCCTTCGGACCTTGTACTCTTGAAATCGTCCATCGTTTCTGTAAACCTCTGACAATTTGATAATTAAATTCATCTTCAACAATTTCAAATTGTAAGACTATATCAGAACCAAGTTTAGATGTTTCGGTAGTAGACACGTACAATGGAATACTACGCCCACGTATTGGAGTAACTAATATTGGCATGTCTACACCTCACAAATAATAAAATTTCAAGTCAAATGTTACTGATTTAACTTGCTGATTGAATTCGAAATTATTCCAGCCGGGATAAAACTTCGGTTGTGCATTAGACGCTAAGTCGTTAATAGGAACACCATTTCTAAACGTCTGTACACCGTCATAGACAATCTTGTCGCCTTTTTTTAAGTTAGCACCTTCAATTGTCATAACATCACTATTACCTAGCGTAAATTGGAATATCTCTGTTGCTTTAACATCTTTTCCTAATACTACTGTTACTTTTTTGAATAAATTGAATTGATCATTAGGTACATTCCCGTGATAGTACACTGAATTGTTATATACATTAGTAAATGAATACTTACGACGTGTATCTTCTTCATCAAAAGGAATTAACATATCATTCGACCATAATTCTCTGTCAGGTCGTTTCTCTAATTCCAATGATGTTCCGATACTTTCAGCAAAAGGTAATTCATCAGTTTCAAAATCTAATGAAAATTGAATTTTACGCCCTACTTCTTTAGGCTCAATGACACCGTTACAAATCACTTGATATTGTCTACCATTTACGTAGTGATTATTATTAAACGGCTCATGATTAAGTACTAAATTGTTATATTCATCTATATCTTGATAATCATCTTTAGTAGGTTGAATAAAACGATAATTAAGTGGTACAGTTCTTCTCAATTCTCTAATTAGTATTGGATCTTTACTTGTAGTTAAAGCATAAAACTCATCTCTTAATCTAGGGTTATCATTTAGTTTGGTCGAAATAACGTAACATTCAACTTTAATATTACGCTTACGATATTGTGTACTTAGTCTAATGCGCCCATTTGTATTTTCTTTTGTTTTGTAGTCTTTTTCTATTTCTATACTTTCGACAGTCACGCTTTCCACTTTGAAACCGAAGTCGTACAAAGTATAACGCTGTCCGTCTTTTTTCTTAATTTCTATATCCATTGAACGACCTCCTTAGAATGAAAACGTTGCATCTTCATTTGCAGTTTGACCATTAACAATTGCCGAAAGTGCTTCATTATTAACATCCATCTCTATACGTACTACACGTTGATTTGGAGATGAATTAACTTGATGTGTATGTTGAACTTGTGCATTTACAGAAGCAGTAGCATTTCTAAAATCACTTGTTATTTTAGGAATATTAAGTGATGAATTAAATCCAGAACTTACTCTTGATGCAATTGATGAAGCTAAGTCTATGACTTTACTACCTTCCGTATTCATTCCTAAATGCATACCTTCCATGGTGTAAGCACCAATATCTTTAAATACACGTGAAGGCGAATGAATACTTAATGCGCCTTTAACTGCACTGATTGCACTCTTAGCTACATTGACAGCCGAACTAATAACTTGGCTTGCTCCACTCATAATACCTCGAGCTAAACCGGCCATCATTTGAATTCCGGCACTAACAAATTGTCCTAAAAATCCTCTAATAGCAGCAACTGCACGTGACATACCACTTCTGACTTGGCCAATTACATTGCCAAAACCGTTTATCACGCTAGAAACGAAATTAGACATGGTATTAACTATAGCTGATACCCATTGAGAACCTACAGAAACGACATGAGACCAAGCTTGACGCATTCCGTTACCGACACTTGAAGCTACTCGACTAAACCAATTAGTCACACTTGACCAAATTTGACTAAGATATTGGGTTGTAGACGACCAAATTTGAGACCAACTTGAAATACTCGTTCCAAGTATGGAATTTAGACTAGCGAATATAAAATTAGAAATTTGAGAAAAAATTGATTGGACCGCACCCCAAATGGTATTTAACACATTCGTGAATGTATTTTGTAAAGTCTGTAGTGCGCCTGAAAAATCGCCAGTAATTAATTGAATGAAAGCAGTAAACAATCCAACAATAATTTGAATTACAGATGATACGATTGCACCAATTGCAGTGAAAATTACCGATACCGCAAGCCACAGTCCCTTAAACGCTTCTACTAAGAAATTAATCGCTTGTACAGCTACAACGCCTAGAATTTGATTAATAAAATCGCCAAATTGTTGGAAAATCGGAATTAACGGTTCAATTGTTTGCATGATATTATCGTACAATTGAATAAACCAATCTATAACAGACTGAATAGCACCGCCTATTGTTGTAGAAATTACGTCCCACGCATTTGTGAGTGCATTTCTAACACTTTCGTTGGTGTTCCATAACCATACTAGAATTGCGATCACTGCTGCTACTGCACCAATGATTAATAAAATAGGAGCATCTAAAGCAAGGAATGCAGCACCTAATCCTTCAAGCGCAGTCATTAAACCACTACCAATTGCGGTTAAACCTTCAATAGCAGTACTTGCTCCGGTTAAAACTCTTGCGAATTTACCAATAAAATCAATTGCGCCCATAATTGGTGGACCTAATGTCATAAAGATACCAGCTAACGTTACAATCAAGCCTAACATTATACCAATTGCAGGATGAGTAGCTGTTAATGACTCTACAAAATTAGTAATTGCAATTGCTACATCTAATACTGCAGCTGCAAATGGAGCCATAGCTGTAGCGACATTAACTATAATATTTGCAATATTACCTAGTAATTGAATAAGTTTAGGACCGTTTTCTTGAACGTATTCAATGAACTTTTTAAATCCATCACTTTGAGCAATTGTAGCACTCCATTCCTCAAATCTTTGTGCCATATCTGCTAAACCTTGTAACACAAGATGAGTATTAGGAGCGAATGCTTTCATCAAGTTGAAGATACCTTTAAATGTTGAACCGAATATCTGACCTATTAATGGCAAATTCTGTTTGGTATATTCGATGAAAGACTTAATTGCGTTTTGTCCTTCAACTGACTGCGCCCATTCATTAAATGCTTGGCCCATTTTCTTAAAGCCTTGCGATACCCACTCGGCTAATGGTGCTATTTGCGTAAGCACACTGACTAAGCCACTACCAAATGAGCCAGCAGCATCTAACATATTGTTAAATATTCTTACGCCAGTTGTACCCATCATTTCAAAGAAACGTTGAGCTACTTGAGAATTTCTAGCCCAATCAAGCATCTTAGCACTAGCTTGTTCCATTCCTTGAGACACACCGTTGATAAAAGGTGTAAGTCCAGATAATGCAACTTTAGCAGTATCAATAGCATTGGATAATGTATTAAATATTTGTGCTTGATTTTGTTTAATAAGATCTGCCCAAGCGCTTTTTAAACTATCTAATGATGCAGTGTAACGTTCTGTTTCTTTAGTAGCTTCTAAAGTACCGTTAGCTAACATAGTTAAAGCACTAATACCCATAGCGCCAAATGCGACTACACCTGCACTAGCAACACCGAATGCGCCAGCTAAACCAGCAGCGCCACCTGCTACTACGCTAATTGCATTTAATACAGCCATCAATACGGGGACTAAACTAGCAATTATTGGTACAAGTAAAGTGATATTGGAAATTAGAACACCTTGAACCATGTTTCCAAGCACTGTTCCTATTGTACGAATCTTAGTAGCTAATCTATCCCAAGATTTTGTTGATTCATCAATACCAGCGCTTAACGCTCTTAAGAAACCTTCCGCTTTATCACTATCAACTTCTAACCGAGTACGAACTTTATTTGGAATACTGCGCAACACCGTCTTAAAAGTAGTTACTTCCGCATTAGCTAATGCGGAATCTACTTGAATAGCAGTTTTAACCTTTCTACCATCAAGTCTATCTAACTCTTTTTTCGTCTTTTGAAATTTAGTAACAAATAATCTATCATTTAAATCAATTGCAGTTCGAACTGACTTACTATCTAAAAAATCCAAAGCTTTTTCTAATTGATTTACCTTAGTTTCTGCTGGCTTAGTATTTGCATTCACTTCAGGTTCAACATCCATATCGTCGATAAGCTCTAAATCTTTCTCAATCGCATCTATATCCATATCAAACTCATGTTTGTCAATATCTACATCAACTGTTGCTTTTTCATTTTCTAAACGGTCAATTTTAGCATTTATTTCATTAATTTCGGCATCAAATTTCGCTTTTTCTAAATCGATTTCAGGACTTGCTTCAGTTCCATCAATTTCATCTAATTGACGAATAACTTCATCTTTTTTAATTTCTAAATCAATAATATCTGCATCAATTTCTGAAGTTGAACGCTTTCCATCTAGTTCATTTAATGCTTTTTCAGCTTCTTCGACCTTAGAAATAAGATTTTTATCACTAGCTGTTAATTCGATATCATCAATACTTTTAGCGACAACATCATATCTTTTCAATAAATTAATAGCTTGATTTATCTCTTTTTTAAATCGCGAAGTATTAGCCACTAATTCATTACTGACAGTATATTCAGTGTTAGGCACTATTCCACCTCCTTATTCCTAGTTTCATTATTCATTTTAGCTATCGCTTGTAATAAACTATTTTCACTAGGTGATATTTCTTCTGTTTCTTTATGATATTCAATAGTTTTACCTGAAAGAATACGTTTATAATTTTTCTCAAAATCAATAATGTCATTAGCAGTTTGATATCTATAAACTTCTTTAGGTTTCTTTTCTGTACCAACATTTTTAGTGGTAGCAGCATCACGTATAGCAAAAGCGAGTTTATACCTTTCGAATTCTTCTCTTAAAACGTCTAGTTCTAAAGCCCACATGCGATAATTAAATTCACGTAGTGTCAAATTATCAATCTCTTCTAAACTAGTCATCTTCAAATCGGACATGCAGGCTAAAACTATACGATCATAAGTAACTAAATCTCTTTCGCTTCTAGTGCTTTGCTGTTGTTGATAACGTCTTGGGTTAGAACATTCTTTCCCATATCCTCAAGAACGATTTCTCCGAATTTTTTAAGGGAACCATGTTCTTTAATTAAATCAACTAAGATACCCTCTAATTCTTCATCATTTTTAGGTGAATGTTGTTGGCCACGAGTAGTCGCTTTAATGATTTTTGCAATTGCAATCGCGTTACCTGATTCTAATTTAGGCACTAATTTCTCTAAACCTTCACCTAGTTCTACACGGTCTTTAACTTTAAAACCTAACGCTTTATCAATAGCATCTAATTGTCCTATACCAAAACGCATTTCTAAATCTTTTTTACCATTTTTAATTGTAATCATATAATTTCCACCTCATTAATTTTTTGAAATAAAAAAGAGCAGGCTATTCACCTACTCTATAAATTGATTTACTTATCAGATGTTGAAGTTGAATTTGACGTTGATGTACTGCTAGATGAACTATCCACTTTAGGTTGAGGAATACTTTCCAGGTTTTCAGTAGCAGGATCATCAGCAGTAGTGTTATGGAATTTGTAACCATTAGCATCTAATTTTTGTTCAACTTCATCAGGAATAGTTGCATAACCACGTTGGAAACGACCATTAACGCCATATTCAAGTTCGTATTCATCTACTCCTCCAGTTTCACCTTTTAAAGTAAATTTATTAAATTTTCCTTGGAAATATTTAGCTTTGAATCTTCCAGCATTTTCGCCTGTACCTTCAATTTTACTTTCAATTTCCCACATCTCATAAGGAGTTTTATCAACTGTTGCATCCTCTACTTCATCAGCAAACGTATCTCCATAAGCCATCTTTGCAGTTGCTGTTGCTGTTGTAGATGTAGATCCTTCAGTTGAATAACTTCCATCCATTGTATCTTCTGTATCAGTATCTGTTTCATGGCTTAATTCGAATTCAGTCATCCACATCATACGAGTTGCATCAACTGCTTCTCCTAGCTTTCTAAAAAGATACAATCTGAATTTACTATCTTTTTTATCCATCACTTTACCTCCAATTAATAAGATTTATATTCAGCTTTCAAAGAAGTATGCAACAAACTCTTATTACCTTCTTCTTTATTAATAAGTGTATTTGTATGAATAGTATCAATTGATACATGGTAATTACCTAAATCGCTAATATCACTTAATATTTGATCAGCATAATAAATTAATTCATCATGCTTACCAACATCATTAGCGTCAGACCATATATCAACATCTACGATTAATCCACCACCAAAAGAATTAAGGGTATAATGAAATTTATCTGCATTACCTTTTGAAACCACAAAAAAAGGATATGTGATAGATTGGCCAAGTTCTGTTGAATCAACGACCTCTATTCCATATCCTTGTAACTTTTTAAATACTTCATTGTATAACAATTGTTGTGGCGTTCTATTACTCATCATCTAACCTCTATCCATTGAGTAATCGTTTTAAATCGTTGTATTGGTTTTCTTTTAATGTTTGATATGTCGGAAACATGAAAGGTTCCTTATTCATATAACGCGTACCAAATTCAAGATAACCACTATAAGCAGCATTTGATATTACTCTGTGATGTAACTTACCAACTTTTTGATACTCAATTTGGCGGCGTAAGTTACCCGTCCAATAACCTTTAATCATTACTTCTTTAGCACTTTTTTGAGCAATTCCTACACCTTCTTTTGCATTCATTTCAAGAATGAAATCAACATCATCATCTATATTGTCATGCATATCTCTCATTTGCTTAATCAGTCTATCTAGACCTTTAGTTTTCATTTAATAACTCCTCATGAAGATAAATAGATGTTTTATGTCGATATGTCCTTACATCTGCTACTCGATAGCGTCGGTCTCTTAATAATGCATGAGTAGGAACAACATCCAATTCATGATTAAAACGGACAACGGTAATATCTTTATACGCTTCGCCAAATTCAGCAAGCACTCTTTCCCTAGATAAAGCACTACTGTTACATGGAATATTCGGTAGTATTGTTTCAATACTTTCCTTCTTCTCAGTAACAGGATTATATTTGGCTACTTTTTGAACGATTAGATCAATTCTATCTTCAAATCTCAATAGAATTTGATACTTCCTTCACGTTCAATTGTTTCTACAGGAAAAAGTCTGTCAATTATTGGTAAATATTCATCAAAATCCTTAGGTTCATAAGTGCTGGAACGTCCATCTTGTGATTCGCTAGACATTCCTTCAGCACCTATGCGATTGTATCGTTTTAAAGTAACTTCAATAACGATAAATTCTAAACCTTCAGGTACATCTTCACGCAAATCTATTGGTAATCTCGAGAGTAACTCTGCAGTTACGTTTTCGATAATTACTTTGAGTTGCTCATCTTGTCTATTGTCTTTCAAACCAATACGAGATTTAACTTTAGTTAAGTAATCCATAGTTTCACCTTCTTAATGATTAATGGATTATGCAGTAGTCGTTGCTGGAGTTGGTGGAGTGATTGTCACTTTAACAACTGCATCAATATTTTCAGGGAACATTGAAATAGCATGCATTAGTACTGTTTCGCTTGTTAAACGACTTGAATCCATATCGTGTAACACACCAACAAAGCCTGTTTGATCAACACTGAATGGGAATGCTAAAGATAAATCACCATTAGGATTTGCATAAGCTACGTTTAAGTTTTCTGCTACAGTGAACCATACTTCTCCTTCTGGAACATCAGAGAACTCAATAACTTTTGCGCCTACATAACGAGTAAGTAAATTCAAACCGAATTCAGAACCGTCAGAGTTGATTAAACCTTCTGCTAAGTGTCCAGCAACATCATTAGGATTAACTAAAGCAATAGGTGTGATTTCTGTATCTAATAAAACAGATAAGTTTGCACGACCTTTAGCTAAAGCGCTCTGTAAATTAGGTGCATCTAATTTAGCTTTGTTTGTACGTGATTTGTTTGTTAACGCAGCTTTTAACATATTGAAGAAATCTGTACGGAATTGTTTTTGAACATAACGTAACATTTCATCATCAGTACGATTTACTGCTGTGCTAAATCCGTGTGCTTGAATTGATTCTGCAGTAGTTGCTTTACGGAATTTTTTGAATGTCAATTCTGTGATGTCTACTAATTCACGTTCAACTTTAGTCAACGGAATAACGTCACCTTCAGCAACAATTCCATCTTGGTTACCTTCAGGATTTACTGAAAAACGATATTGTTTTAATGCTGTACCAACGTTCATTGGTAATTTATTCGTAATGTTTAATGCTTCAAATAGTTTATTTAAGCTTTCTCCTAAGCGATTAACGAAGTCGATTGACTTAGCTTCGCCCAAAGCTTGTACATCAATTTGATTTGGTTGTGGTGCCATTTAAAAAACCTCCATTTATTTAAATAAGTGTCGATTCTGAGCAATAGCCATTTGTCTTTCATCAGAATCTTTAATATTCATAATGTCTTCTCTAGTCATACCACCAGATTTGACGTTTTTAGGAGCGCCGTTTCTGAGCGACTCTTTCACTTGTTCTTTAACAATGTTGTTAATTACATTAGTGAGTGCATCAATATTTTTTTGAGTGCTTTCTGCTTCAGTCGTTACAACAATGTCTAAAAGATCATCTGTAGCTGTAATGTTTTTCTCACTAAACATTGAACGTGCTTCGTTTCTCATAGAATTCATTGCTTCTCTTTGTCGAAGTTCTTCATTCTCTTTGCGAAGCTTTTCCATTTCGTATTCGTTTTTTTGGTCTTTGTTCATTTTAGCGAGCTTTTCAGCTTCTTTAGCTTTTTCATCAGCTTTTTTCTGTTCACGAGCAACTCGCTCTTTAATCAATTGATTAACTTCTTCTTGGGTAAATGTTTTTTCAGTCTTATCTGACTGCTCTTGCTTATTTTTAGAAGTATCATCTTGATTACTTTGGTTTTGCTCATTTACATTTGTCTCTTGTGTTTCAGTAACGTTACTTTCTTGTGCCATGAGATATACCTCCATTTATAGTCTGTCGACTGTATATTCCATGCGTGCTTTTAACGTCTTCAGCACGTTTTGGACATAAAAAATAGCCATCACATAAATGTGATAGCTTTATCGTTTCTGTATTGCTTGTTCAATTGCTTTAATTTTTTCATAATCTGTCATTTCATCTTTTAAAATGCTCTCTGGTGTATCACCGTAGACTTGCATATATTCATCAGTTACATCATCTAATTTTTGTTCATATTCTTCTCTAGTCAATTACAATCTTACCTCCTGAATATTTTCCTTTACGTTCTGCAAAGAACTTATCACGCCAATTACCAACACGTGGAGCAGTTGAACACCTACAATGTGGATGTATAGGCGCAGCATTAACACCAGGAACCATATTCTTTACTTTGAATATCTTACCGTTCAATTTACTGCAAATTGGACAAACCTTTGTTTTTTCACTATCTTTCAACTTGCTTAAGTCTAGGTTTTTCTCATAAAAACCTGGTTTTGGTAATTCACTTTTAGATGCTAAGAACTCATATTCCCCATCTTCGCCAAGTGTTTTTAAATAAGATAGTCGTTGTGCTTCTGATTGCGCTCTAGCTGATTCAGTGGTTAATAAACGCTTAGCATTGTATGTTGTTTGGCCTGTTTTTTTCTTAAATTCTGCAACATACTCATTAGGATGTCGGCCACGTACAACTACATTTGTTGTGATGCGCTCAACTTCTTCTCTTACCAAATCCATATCATCCCATAAGCGTTCTGACCAAGTGACCTTATGAAACTTACTGTTAGCAATAGCTTCTGCTTTTTCTTTGGTAATTCTGAGGTCTACCCCTAATATTCCAGCTTGCTCTTTCACTTCACGGGTAATTGAATCGACTAAACCATTCTCAATCGTCTTTTCTACTTCTGCAGTTGATGACTTAACTATCAAATCTAGATTTTCTTTGAGTAACTTCTCACGAGAAATCTTCATTTTGATATTATATTTTTTTAATTCTTTATTCGCTTTCTCACTAAAGTCTTTATTCTTAACATATTCTTTTGCCTTAGATTTAAACGCTACAACATCAAAAGCATCTACAACTTTCTTTGCTTCAGCAACAGATAAACCTTCAGAAGTAGCAAACTTAGCATAAAAAGCAAATATCTCTTTTGCTATTTCTGCATACATCAAAGTAATAATACGATTAATCTCAGCTGCAGTTTTAGCGTCTTCAACTACATTTTGCTCCATAACAAGCTGAGCGCGTTCTATCCAATACTGAGGATCATATTGTTTTGCCATTACCTTCATCTACCTTTTCAGATGAATTGAAAGCATCTTGATAACTGTTCGCATCAGATTCGTCTCTTTCTTGTTGACGTTCTTCTTTCATTTTTTCCATTTCTTCATGTGGATCATCAATAATATCTAGAACTGATAAACGTGTTTGTTCTGATACACCACCATTTAAAGCGTTAAATGCTTCGATTGATTCCATTAATGACTTAGGTAAGTTAGGAGAGAACTTGATTGTAATCTCTTTATATGAATGTTGCGTTAAATTCTCAATATTGATGTTATTAAATAGCAATTTATAGCGTTTCATCAAGCCTTTTTTAAACAATCGTTCTTTGATTGCTCGCATTTGCTCAAGTCCGAATAGCTTATATTTCATTGCTTCTCCACTTTGAACACCACTAAAATTTTCATCACTTAAATCAGGTGTATTCGTAAATTTATGAATATCTCGCTCTAACCGGCTTTTGTATGCTTCTGTTCCGGCCACATCATATTGTTTATAGATGTATTTCACATCTGCAGTACCTTCACTACCGTTGGCAGTGATGCCAGGTTTAATATGAACCATGTTCGCATCTTTAAATGCCTTGGCATCTTCACTATCTAATTCAGTATTACCAATAATAGCTAACATAGCATCATTTAAGTCTGTCATGTAGTTAGCTGTATCTGATTCTGCAGCATCATAAGCATCTATCAATGAAATCACATTCTCAAAGTCACCTTGCTTAAATTGGTCATTGAGATACTCAATAATAGGAACGTCATTATAATAATGCTCAACAATATCAATAGCTTCGAATTGGCTACCTTTCATCTTGATGTAGTAAATATCTTCATCCGTGTAGACTTCAACAAAATCTGTAGGTACTTTATCAACATCTTGTTTTGTGTAGTATCTAACACCAGCCAGCACTTTTTTATCTAGCGATTCATCATACACAACAAATGTATTCTTTGGATCAAGTAGCTTAAATGTATCTTTATCTTCTAAATCACGATACACAATTTCATAAGCACGGCCATAAATTGAGAGATTTAATGCTAAATCGCTATTTATTGCATCTGCATCATTCAAGTCGTTTAATTCGACTATCTTATCATTAGTATTTTCATCTTTATGGAGAATCGTAATAGGATTACCAGTAAGATAACCAACAATGAAACGCGATACATATTTAGCAAAGTTATGTACAATTCTATGGTCTGACTTCTCATCATCTAAACGACGCTTTCCAACTAAAATGTCAGTATTTCTGTTTAAGTAATAATCTTCTAATGTTTCTAAACGTGGCAATTGAAGTGTTTTATGGTTATTAATTAACTCTCTTAGCTTTTCTTCAGTTAAGAGTTCTTCAACATCACTAACTAAAAAGTCGTCATTTGCTTTTTTTGTAAATGTGTTGTAATTGTATAAATCTGTTAGCTTTTTAACCATTTATCCTCTCACCATGCCTTTCATTTGTCTTAATTTGCTAACACTTGTTTTCTCTTTAGATTTGAATATTAAATCAGATAGCGAATATCTAAGTGCATCCATCAAGTGGTTATTAGCGTCTATAGGTTTATTCAACCAGTTACCTTCGTTATCTTGGTCGAAGGTATATGTGTTTAATTCTTCAATCGTACTTGCACAACTAGGATGTATGTACATCTTAAAACCTTGTACATATTGAATTCCCGGCATAATCGAATGAGGTCCTTTTGTTGCAGGTATAATCTTTTTAATACCTTTTAACTTCAATTCTGCAATCATTCGCATATCACCTTCAGATTTAATTTCTGCTGTCTTTAAATCTTTGTCGACAATCATATTATAGATATCATCTGTGAGCATACCTTTTTCATAATGCTCATCATATATCCATAACTCTTTATTAGGTAAATCTACAACTGCACTTATTAATGCAGTAGGATCATTCGTGAAACCATAGTCAATACCGTGAACTTTTAATTGAGTTGCTTTATACTTTTCAAACCAGTCAAACTCTTTTACTTCAAAGTTTGTATAAACAAGTCCCTCAGCTACGCCCCATTCTCCATCACAAACAATTCTTGCACGTCTAGGATTTGTACGATACAAGTCCTCATAACGCGCAATATCGACATCATCAAGCCATTCATTTACTCGATATGTTGTCGTGTATGAAAATGTGTTGTTTAGCTTAGTATCTTCATCAAAGAATGTAGGTTTAAGCCAATGACGTTCACTCCAAGGGTTGAATGTAACTGTAATCTGTTTAAAGAAATCATCATCTTGATAACTACCACGAATAGATTCAACAACAGTGCTAAACTTATCGAATGTTTCAATCTGATAGGCTTCTTCAAACCATGCCCAACATAATATCCCAGTATCAACTGTGATTGATGTAATTTTCAAAGGATCATCTAAACCACGAAACAGAATCTTTTGGCCAGTTTTCTTGTAAGTAATCTCTGGTAAACTCTCGTTAAACTTAAATAAGTGAGCTACACCTAATTGGTTTGTAGCCCACTTCAAGTCTGTATATGTTGATTGTTTATTTGTATTACTGAATCGTCTTACAACAAGCAAATTCGCCCATTCATACTTCATTAAACGATAAATAAAGTTGATAGCGGTCGTCTTTGATTTCTTGCTACCACGACTGCCCTTTACAACTCTGTAAAAGTTTTTGTTGTGCCAGAATTTGTTGTAACCACCACCAATTGTTTTTGCAGGACTGATTTTTGGTCTTTCGGCCATATCTAATCATCTTCCGGAACATCATCAACAAATATTGGTGTGGTTACTTCTGCTTCAACTTTTTCTGTCCACATTCTGTATCGTTTACCTAAGAGTTCTGCTGCTTTAATCCTATCTTTAGCACCTACATCAATGTTATCTATTTCTTGATATCCTTCGCCTTGGCCAACTAACGTTTGTTCAGTCGTTTCTCCACGCATAACTGATGTTAAATACTGTAATATTTCATCTTGTTCGGCAATACTTTCTTTTTTGAGTTCTTCCAAACGCTTGTCGATATAGGATTTTATCCCAACATTTCCCAACAATTTTGTAGTATTCTTGTTGGCGTAGTTTTTACTGTAACCAGCACTTATAGCTGACTGATAAGCATTACCTGTTCTTATATATTCATCTGCGAATCTCTGTTGTTTTAATGTTAATTTCATCTCATATACCACCAACTCTCACGCTAATTGCTTATTAAAATTAAAAAAGACACTCTTAAAGAGTGTCCATAAATTCTAACGTATTAATCCTTCATTTCTTAAAAATCTTTCTACCAAAATACAAGCTCTTTGTTTTTGATAATCAGAATCTACAAAAGGAGAAATATCTAATGTTTGATAATATAATTCAACTTTATTGCTGTAAAATTGAACTTTTATCGTTTTAAATGAATTTAGTATATTATTTATTTCATTCTCCTGACTGCTATCTAATTCTTTTGAAACATTGAATGTCTTATATTTTTTGATAAAGAAACTGCCATTAATAATTTCGGATTGGCCTGATACAGATTTTGGTGTATTCATCTTTACTAATCCATTGTCATTTGTAGTACGACTTTCATTATTTGTAGCAGGACTTTGATTTCTATCATTCTCTTTACTTTCGACTTCACTATTAATCTCAGTTTTCTCGTTATATAAACTATTCATAAGTTCTCTTATTACATTATCTACTTTTTCTATATTTTTCTGATACAATTCAAGACTTTCTTGTTGACTTGTCATTAATTTTTCCATGTTATTAGTTGCTACTCGATGGTTTTCAACTAACGATTTCAATTCTTCTGACGTATTATATATTTCATAAACTTGTTTTTTCTGACCTGCTACATCTATTAAAGTAATCAATATAGCTATAACAGAAAGTACTATTGACAGTGTAGTACCAGCATAAGTCAAATAGGTAGATGCCACATCTTTGTCATAAAACACTAACGCTACAATCAATATCGAAATACCGAATAATATAGAGGCAGTATATTTAAAATGTAATTTAACTCTTTTGATTTCTTCTTCTTTTAATTTTCTTTCACTATTTTCCACTTCAAACACCTCTATATAATAATACAAAAAGACATCTGATTTTACTATAGATTATTTAAATTATGTAAAGGTGTTTAATATAACCTGTAGAATTATCTACAATATCATAATATCAACATTTAGGTATCAAAAACTGTCATTTTACTGTCAACTTAGCTTTCTCCTAATTCTTCTGCTAGTCTTAATACGATTTTCTTCTTAATTCTGTGGAATGTACTTTCTGATATATGATTCGTATCACAGGTATATCCCATTGTTTTATGATTAAAATAATAATCATTAATCACATCTTTTTCTTTTGATGATGATGTACTAAATACTCTTTCGATTGCTGTTTTATACATCTTGATGTTTGATAACCTAATATCACTTAAATAATTAGTGACGATCCTTTCGGTTTTAGATGTGGTAGATGGAATATGTTCACCACCAATATTTGTATCTGTTCTAACATATGGATTTTGAATTTGTTCTCTAATATCTCTTATACGCTTATCATAGTTAGGATAGTCACAAAGTTCATCCTCTAACTTTCGTACTGTTGATAATTTTAATCCGTATTTCTTTTTTCTACTCACTATCCTACCCCCAAATAATCAAATAATATACCGTTTTTGCTTCTAATTGGCTCGAATTCATCAAAGAATGAATGCGGAATACTTTTCCTATCTAAAACTTTAATTGCGCTTAAATAAGTAGTTATTTCTAATCTATAAAGCTCTTTATATTTACTGAAATAGATTAAGAAAAACGCACTACCATTCATTGCTTTTACTTCCTGCAAATAATCAACTTGATGTTGTTTGATATTACTCAATGGTAATGATGTGCCATTTGTATTTTTAGTATCAAATGCGATAAAACGACCGTCTTTATCTAATCCTGTAAAATCTACAGTGCCTTTCGACTTGTAGTAAGCCTTATTGGTACGTGTGTTATAGCTAATATCAGTCGGCACCTTATCAATGCGTGCCAACTGTTTAGCTCGATATTGTTTATTTGTATGGATAATGGCATTTTCTAGCCACATTCCACGATTGCCACATCTGACCTTTTTCATAGGGACTTACTGCTCTCCCTTACTCTTTATACATATCCATACTAGGTACACAATTGGTACTAATACTATCCACCAAGTCATGGAATCACCTCATTCAAATCTGTTTGATCACCATTCAAAGCGTAATCTGCAGGTGCAGTATCAATATCGTCTACACTTTCTAAAATGACGATTGCCTGTTTCGTTAAATACATTCCAAGTGCAAACATACCAGCTAAATAAAAGAATTTAATTAAATATTTAATCATTTGCCTTATCTCCTTCTAAGTACTTTCTTTACACGTTGATAAATATCTTCTTTACTCCCCTGTGCTTCCGTATGCTCCACGTTCTGATTCTTCATCAAACTCTTGCACCTCCGCTGGATCTGGTAACATCACTGGTGTAACAACCAACTGCGCTAAACGTATCTTAGCTTTCACTGTAATATCTTCATCACCTATATTGTCTGTGATAATTCCAATTTCTTTGTTATAAGTGTGATCGATTGTACCTAACGCTACACGTAATTTTGTATCTCTCGACATACCTGACCGTGGTCTTACTTGTGCCTCGTATCCATACGCTAAATCAATTGCAATGTGTGTTGGTACTACGACTGTACTATGTGCTGGAATAGTTGTATCTTCTGCTACAAATAAATCTAATCCACTATCTGTTGGATTTGCTCTTGTTGGTAAAATTGCTTTCTCACTTAATTTTTTAATTGGTAAAATTGTCATTTATTGTTCCTCCCAGTATTTAATTAAAATATGCGAACAATATTCGTCGTAAATTTCCGCCCAGTTCACTTGATAACCGACAACTTCATACTCTTTAATGTCATTTGATTTCACAAATTCATTTACATCTCTTTCTACTTTTGTTGATGTACGTTCAAATTCTTTAAACTTCCACATCACTACCACACTCCAAACCACTTACTACTTCTTCAATAGTTTCTTCAATTAATTCCATAAATTGTTCGTCAGAATAGCTATCCTCATCGAAATATGCTTGCTTAATTCTTTCATAAGCTGATGCTTTTAATTTAAATTCATCACGTTGTGTTCTTACTGCTCTAAGTTGTCGTACAATCGCGTCAATTTCACGTTTATGAGGATCGCGTTCTTTTTCATCTTGATAATATCCGTCTATGTCTAATGTATGTCTGCGCGCAAACTTTATTAACATTTCTTTAGTTGGTTGGTTTTTCATAATATTTCCTCCCAATTGCTATTTGATATGTGTCGTCAATCTCAACTTCAATTTCATCATCTATTGTGATAACTGCACTTTCTTTCACACCTTCAAAGTTCCATTTCAACTCTTTAACATATCCGTAGTAATTCATTCGGCTATTCGGAGGAATAAACCAAATGAAATCACCTTTATCTAAATCAATGACCTTAGGCATGATCATCACCTGCTTTAAAGTGCTTAGTCGCAAATTCTAGTAGGTTGAAATAATACTCTGATGGCTTCACTGGTGGATAGGTACGTTTTTGATTAATGATTTTGATTGCGGACTTTTTCTGTGGTTGTTTCTTCTTACTTTCTTTACGTGTTTTAGTAATATCCGGCTTAGTCGCTTTAACCGTTCTTTTCTTTCTTCTTTTAACAGGCGTGTTCACAATGTCATCAATATCCCAACCATGAAACATACGGTTAGTTATATCATCTTCAGTAATATTGTTTTTAGCTGCTCTCTCTAACTGCTTATCACTAAAAATGTAAACACGTTCTTTAGAACGATAAACTTTGTTGGCTTTCATTGTTATCCCTCCAATAACTTAAATATATCTAGTTGTTCTATGTCCGAATCTTCTATAACTTGATATTGGCCAACAAAGAAACCTTCGATACCAATTAAGGTACCGTCAGCGTTTCTTGTTTTAAAAATGTCTATGCCACCTGTTTCATGTTTGTGTAATTCAATTGAAGTCACATTATTTTGGCCAACTTCAATACTTTTAGTTTCGCTACATACTTTTTTAATCATCCCAATCACTCTCCAATTGTTTTTGAAATTGTAAACGTAATTTTTCAAACTCAGGATCGTCATTAACTGTTTCTTTTTCTTGGTTACGATTCTTTAACCATTCAGGTGTCTTTTCTCTTGATTGCGTTACTTTAGGTTGATAGGATTGTTCTTTTTGCTCTTGTCTTTGTTGTTCGTACTGTTCAACTGCTTTTATGGTTGTTAAGTTACGCTTACGCCAATCTTTGAGTAAGTAGTCTATGAATTTGTAATTATGAGAATTATTGAGTGCAGCTTTTCTTATTGCATACGCTACTAACTCTTTTCCGTAATGATCCATATCTTGAGTTAGTTTTTCAGTTGTAATTGGACTTGGTATCTGTTCAATGTTTTCTTGATACAGGTTGTAAATCGTAGCGAAGTCGTCGCCTACAACAACATCATTATTATCATTGTTTTCATTATTCTCTTTATTATCATTATTGTTTGTTTTTTTCTGTGTCTTTTCTGTGTTACTTCTGTGTTTTTTCTCTGTCTTTTCACTGTCTTTTCTGTGTCTTTTTTTCAAATCTTCATCTTGATAATCGTCATAATTGACAACGGTTAGAACTGTTTTTTTGGTGTCTTTTTTTACGACTAACATTCCATCACTTTCTAAAGTTTTTAAATATTTATCGACCTTAGTTATTGACCAACTCCAACGCTCTCCAAGTTGTCTAAGTGACGTGATTCTTTGACCTCGTTTGACAGTAATCAAGTCTCCATCATGCATGATTTTGTTATCTGAATGATTAACCATCAACAAAATATCAATCCATGCTTCAAAGCGTGAAAACTTTCTTTTTTCTTCAAACAACCAATGTTTTTGAATTGAACGGTGCAAACTTATCCAACCAGTCATACAAACACCTCACTCTCAAACTGGTTGAAGTTCATTAGCTTTTTAATAATTCGGTAACTGTAATGTTCATATCATCAGCGATTAATTTAAGTCTTTTAGCTTTGGGAACTGAACGGTTTTTTTCCCAACGACTGACTATACTGTCAGAAGTGTTGTCGATATATTCTCCAAACTCTCTTAAATTCATTCCTTTATTTAATCTATGGTTTTTGATTTTTTCTCCTAATGTCACTTTTCGTCACTCCCTAATAACTCAACAACAGTGATTCCCATGTCATCAGCTATCATTTTTAATCGTTTTCGATTAGGTTTATTTATGCTTTTCTCCCATTGGCAAACTAATGATTTGCCTGCTCCGAATTCTTCTCCATATTCCGTTTGTGTTTGTCCTTTTTCTAATCTACGTTCTTTGATTTTTCTACCTAATGTCATGTTTGTTCACTCCTTTAAAACGGTAAATCGTCATCACTGATATCGATTGGCCCATTAGCATTTGCAAAAGGATCTTGTCCTTGTGGTTTAGTATTTTGGCTACGTTGTGTTTGTGATTGAGTTTGTTGTTGGTAAGTGTCTTGTTGACCACCATTTGAATTTTTAGGTTCAAGAAATTGGACACTATCTGCAACTACTTCAGTCACAAATATTCGACGACCTTCTTGATTTTCATAACTGCGTGATTGTATGCGACCATCAACGCCTGCTAGTTTTCCTTTTGATAAATAGTTGTTAACATTGTGTGCTTGTTTTCTAAATACGATAATATTGATAAAATCAGCTTCACGTTCGCCCTGTGCGTTAGTGAAATTGCGATTAACTGCTAGTGTGAAAGTTGCAACATCAACTCCACTTTGAGTTGTTCTAAATTCAGGATCTTTAGTTAAACGACCTATTAATACGACTCTGTTAATCATTTATTGTCCTCCTACTTTGTTTTTGGTAAATATTGTCCGGCAACGTACCAATTAGCATTTAAATCTTTTTTATAACCTGTCATGTCAGCTACACTTTTCACAGGTAAATCAGCTGAACAATTATGACATTGCACGTTGTCAATTAAGTGAGGGATATAGTGATTACCAACATTGCTACATGAATGACACATATATCGGCAGCGATATAACTTTTTACCATCTTTTTCTTTAATGCCTGTGTAGTAGTAAGATGTGTCTTCTGGCTGTTCAGGTCGATCATCATTTTCTTTTTTAATATCTAATTGTTTTAACGCTTCAGCCATAGTATTAGGTTCACTTTCTGAATACACTGTTTCACCTTCTGGTTTAACGAGAGATATTTGTTTTTTTGGTGGTGTCGGTTTAATAGTGGCTGGCATATTTATATGATGATCAGTTGGTTTATGTTGTTCAGATGGTTTGCATAACTTCATCAAATCAGTTTTAGATGTTTTTTTAGAATTTAAAATTTTATCAGAAATGCTATTAATGAAGTCTGAACTACCCTCCATGTGATAACTTACTGTTCCATCTTTCTTTTTTGTAATTCTGAATTTATTTGTCATTGATTATGTCCTCCTACATAAACAGGAACGCCTGTAACTTCCTGAATACTTTGTTTTATATGTGTAGCGTTTGCATTATTGCTACTTAAATGAATTAAGTGAATTTCTTCTAGTTTTGATAAATCATTTGCTTCTAACATTCCGATTGCATGTTCTAAGCTAAAATGAGACTCCATAATACGATTTGCTAATACGTTATGAATTACACCGTCTTTAATGTTTTGCTGCATTTGTTCGTAGATGTAGTTCACTTCTAACATCATGTGTGTAACGCCTTTGAACTTATATTTGAGATATTTTGTATCTGTGATATACAAAACTTTGTAACCATGGACACTTTTGAGCAAAAAGCCAACTGGTTCATTAGCGTCATGTTCAATATCAAACGGTAGTATCGACCATGTACCGATTCTTAGTTCTTGTTTTGCTTTGATTGTGCATATTCTATGGCTTTCTGTAGGAATTGCTTGCTGAGTGCCTACAGTCATATGACAGTTAATACCTTCATTGACATATTGCTTTATATACTTAGCATGGTCGCCGTGCTCGTGAGTGATTAAACAACCTTTGATTTTTCTTGTTCGACCTTTGAAGTGTTTCTGAACCTTTTCAAATTTGATGCCAGCTTCAATAAGAAGTGAGGTACTGCCATCATTAATGTGATAGCAGTTACCATTTGATCCTGTTGCTAAAGTTTCTATTAAAATGGATCTTTCTCACTTTCTTGTTTAGGTGCTTCTTGTGATACTTCTTCAAAGTTACTTACATCAGCTGGTTCAGGTTCTTCTACTTCTTTAAATTGAGCATCTTCATATTGTTGTGGTTGCTCAAAATCGAGTTCTTCTTGGTTCGCTTGTTCTTCTACTTCTGCATCTAGGACTTCTTTTCTTAAAATTTGTTCGTTCTCTACTAAATCACTATCAGTTGAACTATTAATGAATTTCTTAGTAGCACGATGAATAACTGTTTTTTTGGCCATTTCTTCTTTAAAATCACCATGCGTTTTAGATTTTTCTAAAGCTACTTCATCTTTAATCATTGATGATTGCATCCAAGCTTTTTCCAATTGTTTAATTGTCATGATTTCAATATAATTTTGACGACTATCATCAAATACTACCGTTGCATATGCGCCAATGATGTTATCAGTATCAATATTGAAGAAGTCTTGATCATGAGTAATGCTTATTACTCGACCTGTTGTGTCTAATTCTTGTTTAAATGAATCGCCTTTATAAATAACTTGGCCAATAACATCTTTAGCTCCTGCTGCACGCTTAGTTAATAAGATTTTTCCGAACGTACTTACTTGCATTTTCATTTTGTCGCCATAAGGAATGAAGTAACATTGATTCTTAGCTGGATTTAAACCTTGTGTTACCATTCCTAATAAGGCTTGAGCTTTACTTGAATCTGTACATCTCATCAACTTATTGTCTTGACTGATGATTAACCATGCTTCTTTTAAAGCGTTAGCATATGAGTATTCTTTAGGTAGTTGTAAAGCATCTTGAGATTTGAGATTGGCAATTCTATCAAACACTTTTTCACTTACATTTTGTTCTTTCGATAATTGGTTATTTGTTTTTTGTAATTGATTTTTTGTCATTTTATTAGTCCTCCAAATTTATATTTTGTAATGATTATTCTTCTGTTAATTTTTCGACTGGTATTTTTGTCATGATTGAAATTTTGGCCAACATCACTTTATTAGGCTTGTTTCTTCCACACTCCCAATTACTTACGACACTTGATTGTGTCTTTAACTTCTTAGCAAAGTCTTTTTGTGTGAGATTTCTTTCAGCACGTATCTTAACGATTCTTTGACCAATCTTTTTAGCACTAGCTGTCATACTAAATCATCTCCATTCTTAATGTTTTATCTTGGCCACTTACTACTAATTGAATTTGTTGTGCTTCTGTTGAAATAATGTCTGTCACACTTTCTGCGTTATCGATAAAGATTGGTGCAGTGATTCCATAGTGTGTGGATAATGTGTTGATAATATCTAAGCCGACATTGATTCTTGCTGCGTTGTTAAGTCCACCGTTATATTCAACGCCATCAACTGTACAGACGCATGTTTCTTTGATTTCACCGTTAACTTGATGATTGAATAGCTTAAAGTTAGCCATTTTAAATTTCTTATTGATGTTTTCAGTAAGCATTTTGACTTTGGTAGTCGTAAATTCTTTCAAGATATAAAGTTGATGTTCATAATCTTCTTTCTTATCAAGTAGTTGATCTTCTTCGCTTTGTAAATCTTTAATGACTTCATCAAGATGCTCATTTGAACTTTCAATCGCTTTAGCATTTTCAAATGCAACTTTTTCTTGATTGAGTTCATTAATTTGTTCATCAATCTTGGCTACTTTATCGCTAATAGTAGCTTTAATATCTTTACGTTTCTGATTGATTTCATTGATGTCATTTAGAATTGATTTGTATTCATCTGTCTGAGTAATATCAATATTGCCTGCTTTCAATTTATTAATTCGATTTTCAATACGTTGTACTCTTTCATTAGCTTCATTGACTTTAATTTGTAAGTCATTATTTTCACTTTCTAATTTTTCGATTAATGGCATAATTCTTTTACCATCAGAAAATATTTTTGCTTTCTTTTGTTCAAGGTTCTCTAAATCTTCGGACTTCTGTTTGTTAAAATTGGCCACTGCTTTTTTATTTGCTTCTTCAACTTGTTCAGGTGGTAATGCTTGGCCACAACAAGAGCAAACATTATCGGTACTAGGTTCAAATTGTTTAGCTTTAATTTCTTCTTCTTTTGCTTCAAACGCATGGTATTCAGAAAGTAATTCTTGACGACGTTTTGATTCGTATTCGATTTGTTGTTTATTGTTTCTGATTTTCGTTTCTAAGTTGGCCACCGTACCATTTTCTACGCTTAGTTCATTTGTTGCTGCATGAATGCGCCCTTCATTGTTAGCGTCATGATTATCTTCAAAACGTTTCAGTTCTGCTTGTTTATCTGCAAGTTGATTGCGAAGGTCAATTTCAGCTTTGCCATTCTGAATATCCACTCTCTCATTACCTAACTGTTCAATTTGCTGTTTAACTGTGTTGTAACGTTCTTCATCATGCTCAGGAACATCTTGTTTATTGCTTTCAGTTTGATTAATTCGGACGGGTATATCTTCAATATCTTTTCTAATTTGCTTAATCTTATCGTTTAAGATTTTTGTTTTTACTTCGATATCATGATCACCTAAGATATCTTTTAAATCCTTAAAGTCCTTATTTGTTTTGATGATATCTTCATCATCAATTTGGTCTGCAATTTCAAATAACAATTCACGTTGTTTCTTCCATTCCAAATCATTAAATGCTGCAGGATTAGTAATGAGTTTAAATACATCTTCATCTACCAGTTCAGCAATGCGACTTTGGAAGTCTTTTACTTTTAAACTTTCATCATTAATATATTGTTTCTTTGTTCTAGAACGACTATATTCTTTGCGATTATTACTTTGGTTTTTAGTGTATTTCGGATGGCTTTCTTTTCTGATTTTTAAAGTTTTACCATCTTTATCTAATTCAACTTCAACTGTTGGGATAAGTTCATAATCTTCTTCGTTATTTTCTTTTAACGGTACTGGATTAAATGACTTCGTTGAACCATCTAAACCTTTATCAAATAACAGCCATTGTAGTGCAGTAGCAGTTGTTGTCTTGCCAGTTCCGTTTGCACCATACACTCTTGCATCATGGCCATTAAATTCAAATGTTTGTTTCTTAAAGCCTGCAAAGTTTTCGATTGTCAGTTTTTTAATAGTTAAATTCACAATTGACTACCTCCTTATTTAGTTGTAAATTTTAAGTACATACAATTTTTTAGTCTTCGACTGTTTGCTATTTGCCGATAGCATTCAGTCTTTTTTTAATTCAATAAATTCTTTCATGTCTTTAATTGCTTGTCTGTAACCTTGAAGATACACTCTTTGTAACTTGTCATCTGTATGTCTTGGTATTTCTATATCGTCGTATTTACCAGACACATAATCTTTAAAAATGACCTCAACCCTTTCTGTAATTCTTCTTTGACCATTTAATAATTTGCTAATGTAACCGTTAGAAAGACCTATTAAGTAACTTAGTTTATTCACGCTTAACTTATCTTGTTTCATCTTTTTTCTAACTTCATGAATTAAGTCCATTTTTACTCCTCCGTTTCGTAATAAAAATTGTCAAAGAACACATATGTCGCTAGTGCAATTAACAGCGCTGTTCCTAATGCTTTCATGAAGAACATTCCTGTAATGAATAATGCAGTTGCCAACGTTAAGAACATTGTTCCAGCGATTAGAATACTTTTATCTTCTACGTTCATTTCATCACCTCCTTAATAGATTTCTACGCTATACAACATTTTGATTCGCATTTTTAAAGCACGTTGTGATGTTTCTGTATTACGCAAACATTGAAGTAATGTTCTTTGTTGTTCTTCATGTAAGAAGTCGTCAACCTCAATTGGATAATGACTAAAAATATCGTCTGCTGCGTCATATATATGTTCAGGTGCTTTGTATGGATTAGTACGTCGTAAGTGATCAATTAGCAAGTCTTTGTTGCTCACGTTCTTTCTCCTTTCTTTCTTTTTCTTTTTTTCTGCATCTTTCAAGTGCTTCTGGTAGATGATGTTTAAAGTGATTGAACATCATTGTTTGAATATGTGGTGGCATTTATTGTCCCTCCTTCAAATCAAGTTCTAATTGATAAACTGTGTCATAAGGTGGTTGCCATTGTTCAACAAATTTCACTGCTTCTTGATAACGACCTCTTGGAATACACGTATAACTTGGAACCTGAAATACATTTTTGATGCTTTTATAAATTTCTGAGAACAATTTTTTAGAAACTTGCTTGTAGTAACCATTGAATTTGTTCCTAACTACTTCTGCTACTTTTTGGCCAACTAACTTTTGAATATGTTTTGCTTCTCCATGCATAATTGGATAACTTTGTTCAATGGCCGTAACACGTTCATCAAGTTCTGTGTTTCCTTGAGCAATCAATTGTATTTGCTCTGAAGTGGTTAAAGGTTTAGTTTGATAGCTACCTGTTTTTCGTATTGAAGGTAAAACTTCTCTAGTTATCCAATGCTTAAATGCTCTTGCCTTTTTCTTTATTTCTGGATTGTTACTTTGTCTTGCTGCATCAATCACAATTGAGTAAAGACCAGATTCGTTGATAAAAGGTGCTTTTTGATTCCTACCGATGGAATCCCGAATTGGGACTTCACGAATATCTTCTTTATCAACGTGATCTTGAACAGCTTTTGTGCTTCTTACGTAACCTAGGATTTCTGCAACATCTTTACCAAGAAAGTAAGGTTCGTTATCTATTTCTAATGTCCTTACTGGTAATTGTTCAAAGTTGAATGTTTGTAATTGATTCATTATTACGACCTCCTTAAAGTTATAAAAAGTTATATATGAAGTTAAAATTTTTTAGACCTTAATCTGGTCTATATCAATTTCATATAACTTAGCTAAAGCATAGATGACAACATTACTTGGAGTAGCACCATCTTTTTCCCACTGACCGACAGTTTTAGCTGTTACGCCAAGCTTATCAGCTACTTCTTGTTGATTCATCTCAAAAACGTGACGCCATGTTTTTATTGATAATTGCTCAGGCATTTCTTCCACCTCGCTTTCGCAAATATAACTTTATATTACTTTTTGGTATGTGTCAACACATAAAGTTATAAAAAAAGCAAAAAAGTTATAAAAAGTATTGTAAAGTAATATAACATATGGTAACTTAATATTACATTAAGTAATATTAAAGGAGTAAAAACATGGAAAATAACGTTAGAAAAAATTTATCAAAAAATATACAAAGCCTGATGAAAGAGAAAAACATTGATCAACAACAATTAGCAGATGCTATAGGCGTATCACAACCTACTGTTTCAAATTGGATTAAACAAAATAAATATCCAAGAATTCAAAAAATACAACAACTAGCTGATTATTTTGGCGTACCAAAATCTAGAATTACTGAATCTCAAAATGAAGAAGTTAAACAAGATACTATTGCAGCACATTTGGATGATGATTTTACAGAAGAAGAATTAAAAAGAATTAGAGAATTTGCTGAATTAGTAAGACAGGCACGTAAAAGGGATTGATTATGTGGGGAAATATGAAGAATTAATAATCCAGAATAATCACTTACATATTTGCGACTCATTCGAATTGCCCGGAATGTTTAAAGGGTTTTATGATAATGGAGTTATATTGATTGATAAAAATTTATCTAATGCTAAAAAGCTAGAAATCTTATCTGAAGAGTTAGCTCACCATGAAATCACTTACGGTAATATTCTTAATGTAAATGATATACAAAATAAAAAATATGAATTAAAAGCACGAAGATTATCAAGCGAGCGAATTATAACTTTAAAAGGAATAATTGATGCCTTTAAACATGGTGTTCAAAATTTATATGAGCTTGCTTGTTTTTTTGAAGTAACAGAACAATTTATTTTAGAAACCCTTGACCATTATAAGAAAAAGCATGGATATTCTGTATGTTGTGATGGTTATATCATTCAATTTGAACCATTGCGTGTATTTGAACACAAAAATTAATACGAAGGGAATTTTTTGAAAAATGAAAAAAGTTTTTGGTGTATTGTTAGCCAGTACATTAGTTTTAGGTGCATGTGGTAATGACGATAATAATTCAGATGACAAAAAGTCTAATAATACCGAAACAAAATCAGTAAATGAAAATAAACCACAATTCGCAAACGACACTCTAGTTATTGATCAAGCAGTATTAAAAATTGATGATACTTTTATTCTTAATGATAAAGATTCAGGTGATAAATTATTAGCTTTCAAGTACCATGTTAAAAACAAATCGGATAGCGAAGATATAACTTCAATGAATGTATGGATTGCTTGTTTTGAAGCAACTCAAGATAGTGATAATACTGTAAATAAATTAGATGTCGGAATTACACCTACTACCGGAAAACTTGGTGAATGGAACGAACACAGTAACGATACTATTAAAAAAGGCAAAACTGCAAAAGGTATCATGACTTATAAATTACAAAATGATGAAGATGTAGTTTTAAAAGCTACAAAAGGTGCTGATGGTAAAAAATTAGGTACTAAAACAATTAAGTTAGATGACTTAAAATCTGAAGATTATTCAGTAACTGAAGATTTAACAGATAATAGTAAAAAAGATGGTGCATCAGAAGATGATAATTCAAAAGATGTAGCTAGTGCTAAAACAGATGACAACAATTCTAAAGAAAGTAAAACTGAAGATGACAAAACAACTAGTGATTCAAATGATTCTAATAAACAATCTTCAGAAAGTTCTACATCAAATAATTCTAGTTCAACTAGCAATTCAAATAATAATAGTCAGCCAACAAATAATGCTCAAAATAACGTAGCTAGTGCTAGTAGCAATTCACAAACCGACCAATCTACTCAAACTAATAATCAACAAGTAAATAATCAACCTTCAAATACTCAAGAAATACCACCTACAACTCATGATGAATCTCAAATGGGTTATGGTCGAGGTGATTATGAAGCTGCTAAAGAAGCAAGTGAAAAAGTAGCAAATGATCCTAATGCACACGTTGGAGGACCTGTATGGGTTGGTAAAAATGAAAGTTATGAGAGTTGGGCAAATAGACAAAAAGAAGTAGCCGAAACACAAAGTGAATAAGCAGTAAAATGTAGAGTTGTAGTAAGCCAAAAATCATTTTAAATAAAGGAGTAAATATGGATAAAACAGCAGAAGATTTGCTTATTGATAAAATTAAAGAATTACAATTAGAATTCAAAGAAAATAAATATATGACTGAATTAATAATGAAATATGAAATTGAAAAATATTTCAAAAATGTATACTTAAAGTCATAAAAAATTAATAGGATAAGCACATATACTGAACTTTATGGAAACATAAAGAAATCACAGATAAAAAGTCGTTGTGATAACAAATATGGTATAGAAACTCGCTATGGTAAATACGTTATTCAATTTGAGCCATCACGAGTGTTTGAATATAAAGATATTGATTAAGAAGAAATAGATTTGGGTAGTCCACCTACCCTTATTATTTTTTACTTTTTTTGAGGTGATTTAATGAACGTAGCAATATATTGCCGTGTCAGTACACTAGAGCAAAAAGAACATGGCTATTCTATCGAAGAACAAGAAAGGAAACTGAAATCGTTTTGTGAGATAAATGATTGGAATGTAGCTGACGTATTTGTTGATGCTGGTTTCTCTGGTGCTAAACGTGATAGACCAGAATTACAACGGTTGATGAATGATATTAAACGTTTTGATTTAGTTCTAGTGTATAAATTAGATAGGCTTACACGTAATGTACGTGACTTATTGGACTTACTAGAGATATTTGAACAGAATAATGTAGCTTTTAGGAGTGCTACCGAAGTGTACGATACATCAACAGCAATGGGACGATTATTTGTAACGTTAGTCGGTGCTATGGCTGAATGGGAACGTGAAACAATTAGAGAACGTACACAAATGGGGAAACTTGCAGCACTTAAAAAAGGTATCATGCTGACTACTCCACCGTTTTATTATGATCGTGTCGATAATAAGTTTGTGCCTAATAAGTATAAAGATGTCGTGCTATTTGCTTATGAGGAGGCGTTAAAAGGTAAGAGCGCTAAATCAATAGCACGTAAATTGAATAATTCAGACATTCCACCACCGAATAATAGAAAGTGGGAAGATAGGTCAATCACACGAGCATTGAGAAGTCCGTTCACAAGAGGACACTTTGAATGGGGTGGCGTTTACCTAGAGAATAACCACGAGCCTATTATTACCGAAGAAATGTATGAGAAAGTTAAGGATAGATTAGAAGAACGTACTAATACTAAAAAGATAAAGCACGTATCTATATTCAGAAGTAAATTAGTTTGCCCTACTTGTCATAATAAATTAACGATGAATACTCATAAGGTAACATTGAAAGATAGAGTATATTATAACAAGCACTATTACTGTAATAATTGCAAAGAGACACCTAATGCAAAGCCTGTGTATATACGTGCCGAAGAAGTAGAACGTGTATTCTATGAGTATCTACAACGTAAAGATTTGACGCAATACGAAATAGTAGAAGATACAGAAGAAAAAGAAGTAACGATTGATATCAATAAGGTTATGCAGCAACGCAAAAGATACCATAAGCTATATGCTAACGGACTTATGAATGAAGACGAGTTAGCTGAACTGATTGAAGAAACAGATGCAGCGATTGAAGAATATAAGAAACAAAACGAGAATAAAGAAGTTAAGCAGTATAGCAACGAAGATATTACACAATATAGAAGTTTGTTGCTTGAAATGTGGGATATTTCAAGTGATGAAGAAAAAGCTGAATTTATTCAAATGGCAATTAAGAATATATTTATCGAATATGTATTAGGTAAGAATGACAATAAAAAGAAACGTCGTTCCCTTAAAATAAAGGATATCGAGTTCTATTAATATTTTATGGAAGTATGAACAATTAACCAACCATGGCTGTATTCCATCTAAAGTGCTTGTTAATGATGGTATTAAACATGTCGATTTTTCAACTGCCTTTTCAAGAAAAAAAGAAGTAGTCAAAGCATTAAATCAAAAAAACTATTTAAACTTAGAAAATGATGAAAATATTACCTTGTTAAACTTTAAAGCACAATTTAAATCTAATACAGAAGTAGAATTAATTGATGAAAATGGTAAGTTAGTTCAAACACTGACAGCAGATAAAATTTTAATTAATACAGGTGCAAAATCTAATATTCCAAATATTGAAGGTATAGACTCAGCACAAAATGTATATGATTCAAAAGGACTATTAAATATTTCTTATCAACCTAAAGAATTAGTGATTATTGGTGGAGGATATATTGCATTAGAATTTGCCTCAATGTTTCAAAGCTTTGGTACAAACGTAACTGTACTAGAATATAATAAACAATTTATGGCCAGAGAAGATCAAGAAATAGTCACACACATGATTAATGATTTTAAAGATAAAGGCGTACGTTTAATTACTAATGTTGAAACAAAAGCATTAAAAAATGAAGGTGATTTGACAACAGTTGAAACCTCACAAGGAAACTTTACTGGTGATGCAATCTTACTTGCTACAGGACGTGTACCAAATACAGATTTAGCTCTGAACAATACAGATATTGAGTTAGGCACTCACGGAGAAATAAAAGTAAACAACCATCTACAAACCTCTGTATCACATATTTATGCTGCCGGAGATGTAAAAGGTGGATTACAATTCACTTATATTTCTTTAGATGACTTTAGAATCTTGAAATCTGAATTGTTCGGTGATCGTTCACGACATACTGAAAATCGTGGTATTATCCCTTATACAGTATTTATCGATCCACCACTTTCTCGTGTTGGTATCACCGCTTCAGAAGCACAACAATTAAATTATAATTACGTTGAAAACACTTTATTTATTAATACTATACCAAAACACAAAATTAATAACGATGGTCGCGGTCTTTTCAAAGTTGTAATCAATAAAGATAATAATGAAATATTAGGTGCTACTTTATATGGTAAAGGTTCTGAAGAAATTATTAATTTAATTAAACTTGCTATCGATCAACATATTCCTTATCAAGTATTACGCGATAATATTTATACTCATCCAACAATAGCTGAATCATTTAATGACTTATTTAATATTTAATTAAAAAAAGCTCGTAAACCCATTTTTAAATGAGTTTACGAGCTTCTTTATCATCGATATTTATTATTTATTTGCTTTACGCTTTGCTAATTTTTCTTTTAATTTTCTATCTTGTTCTTCTTTACGACGCTTACGTTCTTCATTACGTTTTCTCAAACGTTCTTCTTCTTCAGGATCACGTGGTTTTTTTAATTGTGCAGTCACTTTTTCCATAAGTTCATCTTCAGTCAATGCAGCAAGTGGGCGATTATTAACAAAAGCAAATGTCTTACGACGACCTGGACCACAGTATGACTGACAGCCTATTTCAATTTCAGCATCAGGATCTAATTTTTCTAATTTTTTCTTTAATGATTTTAAGTTAACTGCCTGACATTCGTCACAAATCAAAAATTTATTCTTCACTTCGCTACCCACCTTTACATTATTTTCTCTCATATTGACTTCCATTCATTTATTACAACTCTAATTATTTTACTCTTTTTAATTAAAAATTCAAGCACTAAAAAAGATTTGCTATAAATAAAAAGCAAGACATATATTTTCTTAATAAAATGTCTCGCATCATCATAATAGTAGTCTTATTGTCCGTGATATATTTTAAATTTCAAAGGTTTAATTCCCTCTTTTTCCCATACTTCATAAATAGAGTGCTTATCAACTCTATTATCGATAATTGTAATGCCACAATCTCCTCCACCAGCTCCAGAAGTTTTTGCTGCACCACCAAAACGTTCACCAATATCACATAATAATTTTAATTTTTTTGTTTCAATATCAACCGTAGCCTCTTTATCCATTTGCTGAATAATACTACGATTTTGACGAATCATTTTTTGTACACCTTTTATATTATTCGTTTTAAAAGCATAGATTAAATTTTCCACACACGTATTTGATTGATCAAGAAACTTACCATAAAAAATAGGGTCAGATTTTAAACGCTTGACTTCGCTTACTAAGTGAGGTGACGAAGCAGGAGAACCGGTCCATCCTATGAGAACTTCCATATTTTCAGGCGCTTGTAAAGGTTCTATATGAAGACCTGGCCAGTTTTTTTCTAATACTTCATCTACAGATGTTTCTTTCATTTGTTGTTTTACCCATTCGTGATCAAACGTACTATAGGCAAGCCATCCACTATAAACACTAACAGCAATATCTCCGCATGAACTTAAACTTTGTAATCTCATATTTGAAATAACCGCAAGCTTATAAATATAAAGATTGGATAACTCCATTTCATAAAATTCATTTAGAACCTTAATCACAGATACTAAAACTGCAGCACTAGAACCTAAACCATACTTTTGTCCTGATGCATCTGCAAGATTACTATCAATAGTAAGATGAAAATGTTTTAATTTTATATTACAACTTTTCGCATACTGCTCAAACACTTCAATAGCAGTAACTACATATTTGAGTTGATTGGCTGCATGTACATCTGATATTTCTATTTTATCTTCATTACGATTAAATGTGACAGGTTTATAGTGTAATGTTTTAGAATGAATCGTACCTGTGATTTCATTTGAAGCTTCAATAGCAGCCGTGACAAAACGATCTACTGCAATTAACACTGATTTATATCCAGGTTCGGTTACAGCATATTCGCCCGCTATATAAAGTTTTCCTGGCGCTTTTGCCTGAATCATTATATCTCTTCCCTACTTAATTATTTCGACTCCTGCGTGTGTAATATCACTTGTTATAATTTGATCTTTATTAAATACTTCTAAAAATTGATTCACAATCGCTTGTTGATGTTTCTTTTCTATTAGAACTTTTACATTTGGTCCTGCATCCATAGTAAAATAACAAGGTAATCCTGCTTCTCTACATTCATGTACAATTCTCATAGCTTCGTAGCTTTCTGGCACAAGATATGTAAATGGTGGCTGTGCACCTAAATTTGTTGCGTGCATTCTCAAACCGTTTGCCTCAATCACTTCACCCATTCGTTTAAAATCTTTTTGGGCAATCGCTTGTTTTGTGACTTTTAAATCTTCCTCTACATGATCTAACCAGTATTGATAAAAACGTGAGGTATCACGAGTTAAAGACATACCTGAACGACTTGATACTTTCTTTAATTTATTGTTAATAACTACAAAAATCATAGCTAAGTCATTCTCGAAGCCATCTGACTCAATTTGATGGGCGTAAGACGTTTTATCATCATAACCTTTTTCCCATTCAGCAAAACCACCATAAATACTTCTTGATGCTGATCCAGAACCACGACGAGCAAGGCGAGATAAATCTTTATCTGATAGGTTTAAATCAAGCGCTTCATTGCAAGCACCAGCTAAAGCTGCATATGCACTAGCTGAAGAAGCTAAACCAGCAGCAGTAGGCACAAAATTATCACTTTCTATTAGTGCATACGTTGAAATATCAGCTTCTTTTCGAATCATATCCATATAACGTTGAATTTTAGCACTTTCTTTAGCATTAACAGCTTCTTTATTTAAAATAAGTTGATCTTCTGTTAATGAATCATCAAACGTTACACGTGTTTCTGTATAGAAACGCTCTAATGTCACTGATAAACTATTATTCATAGGAATAATTAGATTTTCATCTGCTTTTCCCCAATATTTTATTAGAGCAATATTCGTATGGGCGCGTGCTTTACCACTTTTTTTCAAAGATTTATCCTCCTAACTTTTCAATCCAAGTATGTTGCGCTCCAGCTTTTTCGGCTGCTGCAACAATAGTTTTAGCAGTCACTTCTTCTTTAGTTAGAATTAACATGCTACCACCTCGTCCACCACCAGTTAATTTACCAGCTACTGCACCATGTTGTCTTCCAATTTCGAGTAAAGTTTCGATTTTATCGTGACTGACTGTCAATGTTCTTAAATCGTCTTGACATTGATTAAATATATTAGCAAGTTGATCAAAGCTATGATGGTTAATTGCATCACTAGCTAAATAAACAAGAGAGCCAATATGTTCAATGACATTCATATATGACTCATCGTTATCACATAAACGATGTACATCTTCAACTGCTTGTTTTGTAGAGCCTTTAACTCCTGTATCAATAACAACCATATAGCCATCTAAATCAAGAGACTTTAAAATTTCAACTTCTCCTTTTTGATACCAAACGGGTTGATTCGTTACAATCGTTTTTGTATCAATACCACTTGGTTTACCATGAGCAATGCGTTCAGCCCAGTCTGCATTTTCTAGTAACTCTTCATCAGATAGCGGCAATTCTAAATAATCATAACTTGCTCTTATAAAAGCTACTGCTACTGCTGCACTTGAACCTAAACCTCGAGAAGGTGGTAAATTAGCTTGAATTTTAATCAACAATGGTTCTTCAACATGTTTGCTTTCTACAAAATGTGTAATAAGTGATTTTAAATGATCAGGTGCATCGTATAAAGGACCATCATAAACATCACTCTGAATTGCTGAATAATTACCTTTTTCTAAGCTTTCAATAAGTACTTTTACTTTTCCTGAAGTAAATGGAATGGCGATTGCTGGCTGGCCAAAAGTTACAGCATGCTCACCAATCAATATAATTTTTCCGTTAGATTCCCCATAGCCACGTCGTACCATGATCTCTCACCTTTAATATTCTTTCTAAAATGATTTCAACATTCATTAATGTTGTTTTAAAATTGAACGTATTTATACATTTGTACATGTCATGTCACACATATGTTTATACTCATTTACTTCAAATCTTGCATTTGTGTTAATACATCAATAAATAGTATAAAACTTTGTCAAAAATAGTTCAAAACTTTGAAATATTTATATCCTAAAAAATGTTATAATCAACATAATTATGGTTAAATTATCGTTCTTAAATGAATCCACCTCATCTATATTACTATAAAAAATAATAAGAATGTAGCAATTTTTATATTTTTGAAGGTAAATATATACTTTAGTTGTATGATTGCATGCTAAAAAGGGAGTAAGCTAAAATTCACTTAGAATTTTTCTTACTCCCTTTTATCTTATTTTAATCTAAGGAACGATTCATTTTCTCATTACGTTCAATCATTTTATCGAAATATCCTTCATAACGTTGCCACTCATCCTCTGTAATTGGATCCATATTTAGCTGACCACCTAAGTCTTTAATCGCATAAAGTAATTGGAACATCACATCTTGAACTTTAATGTCTCGATGAAGTAATGTCTCCAAAGATGCCATACATTCTGGTTTAATATCCGGATATTTAAATTTTGTAACTTCACCTTTCAAGGCACGTTGATAAAATTCATGCATCATTTCAGCTCTTTCTTCACCAGAGCCTTCAACACATAAATAAATTTGAACTGCAATACCTCCACGTACCCGTCGTTGTGAAATACCAGCAAATTTTTTTCCATCAATACTTAGATCAAATCTTCCAGGACAATATGAATGTTCTATTTCTTTAGTATCTATATCTACATTTTCATTTTCGAACATTTTACAAATAAGTAAATACATCACTGTGAATGCTTCATCAATGGTTGTCTCAGTTTGTCCTTTAAAAATAAGCGAAATATTTAAAACACCTTGGTCTAATACAACCCCAAGACCACCAGAATTTCTAACGATTGCATTATAACCGATCTCGTCAGTTAAGTATTGAATACCGTCTTTTAAAAATGGCAAACGTGAATCATGTATACCTAAAATGACAGTGTGTTGGTGAATCCATGTTCTTACAACGTTACAAGATATATCTTTTCCTACACTTTCTGAAAACGTGTCATCAAATGCAAATGACTGCATTGGCGCTAAACCTGAAGAATGGTCTATATAGCGCCAATGAATGTCATTAAAATACTTACTCGCTAAATCCATTATTGTAATGTTTGAGCAGCAGTAATAATTGATAAGTTATAAACGTCTTCAGTAGAACAACCACGAGATAAATCATTTACAGGTGAATTAAGACCTTGTAAAACTGGACCAATCGCTTCAAATCCACCTAAACGTTGTGCAATTTTGTAGCCAATATTACCTGCTTCTAAACTTGGGAATACAAATACATTTGCGTCACCTTGAATTTTTGCTCCAGGTGCTTTTTTCTCTGCAACTGCAGGTACAATCGCAGCATCAAATTGAAATTCTCCATCAACCACTACATTATCTAAACCTTCAGATTCCACTTTTTCTTGTGCTAATTTTACTGCGTTAGCGACTTTTTCTACATCATCTGATTTAGCTGAACCTTTAGTTGAGAAACTTAACATAGCAACACGTGGATCCATACCAAAACTTTTTGCTGATTTTGCACTTTCTACGGCAATTTCTGCTAAATCAGAAGATTCTAATGTTGGATTGATAGCACAATCACCAAATATATATTGTTTATCTTCTTTAATCATAAAGAAGATACCAGATGTTCTAGATACGCCAGGTTTTGTTTTAATAATTTGTAAGGCAGGACGGACAGTATCTCCAGTTGAATGTGCAGCACCACTTACTAATCCATCAGCATGACCAGCGTATACTAACATTGTTCCAAAATAGTTAACATTGTTTAATAATTCTTGAGCTTGTTCTTCAGTAGCTTTACCTTTACGACGTTCTACGAAAGATTTGACTAATTCAGGTTTCAAATCACTTTTAGAAGGATCGATAATTTGAATATTAGAGATATCTAATCCTTTATCTTGAGCTAAAGTATTTACTTTTTCTTCATTACCTAATACTAAAGGTGTAACATAGTCAGTTGCTTGTAACTTTGTAGCTGCTGTTAATACTCGTTCATCTTCACCTTCCGGTAATACAATTCTAACGTTTTTTCCTGAAAGTTTTTCTTGTAATACATCTAATAAACTAGACATAATGCCCTCCTCAAATTTTTTAAATAATAGTATTTTCACCTTAATTATACTTTATTTCTTTTAATATTTCTATTTCATTAATTTGTAATCTTTTAAGTATGTGTGACAATTCTCTTTATGATAAAATTTAATCTGTATTGATAGAAAATATAGTTAAAGGAGCGATAGATATGAGTGAAGCAGCTGAAACATTAGATGGTTGGTATAGCCTTCATTTATTTTACGCTGTCGATTGGGCAACGTTTAGATTGGTGCCAGAAGATGAGCGCGAAGCAATGATTAATGAATTTAAAGTATTTATCAAAAATAAAGCCACTGCCAGAGAAAAACAAGCTGGAGATTATGCTTTATATAATATTACAGGTCAAAAAGCAGATATTTTATTATGGTATTTACGTCCAGAAATGAAAGAATTGAATGAAATTGAAAATGAATTAAATAAATTAAGAATTGCTGATTTCTTCATTCAAACTTATTCATATGTATCTGTGATTGAGTTAGGTAACTATTTAGCCGGTAAATCAGACGAAGATCCTTATGAAAATCCACATATTAAAGCAAGATTATATCCAGAATTGCCTAGAACAGAATATATTTGTTTCTATCCAATGGATAAACGTCGTAATGAAACATATAACTGGTATATGTTACCAATGGAAGATCGTAAAAAACTAATGTATAACCATGGTATGATTGGACGCAAATTCGCTGGTAAAATTAAACAATTTATTACTGGTTCAGTAGGTTTTGATGATTTTGAATGGGGCGTCACATTATTCTCAGATGATGTTCTACAATTCAAGAAAATTGTTTATGAAATGCGTTTTGATGAAACGACTGCTCGCTATGGCGACTTTGGTAGTTTCTATATCGGCCATATTTTAACTACTGATCATTTCGATCAATTTTTTGCAATTTAATATATAAATGGAGCAAAGACTAGCATAGTAAACGCCAGTCTTTGCTCCATTTTTCAATAAATTAATATATTTATATAAAACAATTAGTTTCCGAGATAAAGTACACTTTTTACAAAGTGTACTTCAAGTAGTATGGTTTGGGAGAACTTCATTACTACTCTGAACATTAACAAATCACAAAAGTGCTGTCGCTACCCAGCACAATTTTGACTTGTTAACTATTATTATTTAACCGAATTGTAATGTTCTGAAACATTATTGTTATAAATCAATTGTTTTTTTACATTAAATTTTATTTTCATTAAAATATATTTACCTACTATTGAGGTATAATGGTAATCATATTATGATTGTTAAGTTTTATAATGTAAGGTAGTTATTTTCATGTACTTCTACTATAATAATGATTACATCTTAACGAATGGTGATGAAATGGAAAATACAAATAAACAAGAACATATAGATGAAACTTTAATCAAAGACGTCGTCATGATGGCTGGACGTATATTACTTGAATCTGGCGCGGAAGGAACACGTGTAGAAGATACGATGACACGTATTGCCCGAAAACTAGGATATCCTGAAAGCAATAGCTTCGTTACAAATACAGTCATTCAATTTACTTTACATAACGAATCTTACCCCCGAATATTTAGAATTAATTCCCGTGATACTAATCTCATTAAAATTTCACAAGCAAATGAAATATCACGATTAATCACAAAAGGGGATATCTCTTTAGAAGATGCAAAAGAGCGATTAGAAAAAATATATATTGCAAAACGAGATAGTAGCTTAACATTTAAAGGGATTGCTGCTGCCATTATTGCAATTAGTTTCCTATATTTGCAAGGTGGCCAATTTATCGATGTTATTACTGCTCTACTTGCAGGTAGTATTGGATATCTGGTTGTTGAAATTCTAGATCGCCGATTACACGCACAATTTATTCCAGAATTCGTCGGATCCTTAGTTATTGGTATTATTGCAGTATTCGGTCATTGGTTAGCGCCAAGTGGTGATTTAGCTACTATTATTATTGCTGCAGTCATGCCTATTGTACCTGGAGTACTGATTACGAATGCTATACAAGATTTATTTGGTGGTCATATGATGATGTTTACCACTAAGTCTTTAGAAGCACTTGTAACCGCATTTGGTATAGGTGCCGGTGTAGGTTCGATATTAATATTAGTTTAGGAGTACGCATAAATGTTTTGGTTATTTAATTTTATATTTAGTTATACAGCTTCTCTCTTTTTCTGTGTAATCTTTGACGCTCCTAGAAAGCTGTATTTATCGTGTGGTTTTGTTGGAGCTTGTGGATGGATGGTATATATTTTATTCTACCAAGGTTTGAATATACATACGATTTATTCAAGTTTTTTCGGTAGCTTTACATTGGGTTTAATCAGTCATTACATGGCTCGTAAAAAACGTGAACCTGCAATCATTTTCATGGTTACTGGTATTATTCCATTAGTTCCTGGTGGACTTGCTTTTGATGCAACTAAAAATCTAGTCTTATTACAATTTGGTAAAGCAATCAACACAATGCTCGAAGTCACACTTATCGCTGGTGCGATTGCATTAGGATTATTATTTGCAGACCAAATTTCAAAAATCATCGTTTCTGGTTTCGCTCGACGACGTAAACGTATATAACAATAAAACGCGAGAGATTGTTGGTAATTAACCCTCATCTCTCGCGTTTACGTATATTATTTTTTATCTTGTATCATTTCTTTAACTTCTCGTTCTGATTGATTTAAAATCAGACGACTTAATTCGTCATTATTCATATTTTTTAATTTAGGGTATCGAACTACAAAGAAAATAAGACCAATCACTAACCAACTACCCAATGCAATATATGAAGGCATTGAAAGTGAAGCTGGTGATCCTGGAACTAATAATAAAAGTAAAAAGATAAATGAAACAATAGAACCCAAAATAGCAAAGGTCTTATAAATAGGACCATACGTGTTACTTTGTTTATTGTAACTAAATAGCTTAGCAGCAGATAAACAAGTAATAAAATAAGCAATAGATACACCTGTTGAAGACATATCAACAATCCATGTTAATGCGGTACGTCCTAACCATGGCGCAATTAAAGTAATAGCTACTAAAAAGATAATAGCTACATATGGTGTTTTATATTTTGGATGTAATTTACTAAACGCTTTAGGCATGATACCAGCACGCCCCATTGAGAATAGTAATCGACTTGAACTCATTAAGAATCCGTTTAATCCAGTAAAAATCCCCATAATAATAGCAATCGCTAATACTCCTAAGCCAATATAACCAAAAGCAGTTTGTGTTTCAGCGCCTGTTAACCATAAATTTCCGTTAAAATTCGCATTATTCGTACCCAACCACCCTGTGTATAAAATCATAATGACATAAGTTAAAGCTGCTGCTAATAAACTGTATACAATCAGTTTGAACGTTTTATTTGGCGAGAAATTAAACTCTTCTGCTGTTTGTGGAATATTATCAAATCCCACATAAGCCCATGGTGCAATAGCTACAATCATAATAATGGAATTAAACCATCCAAGTTCTTTACTTGCTAAAGGTTGTAAGTTACTTAACGAAAAGTTATTTCCGAAAAATGAACCTACAAACATAAGCACAACAACAATGACCATTGCTATACAAAAATAATATTGGAGTGTACCAGAAACACTTGCACCACGAATTGCAATAAACATAAATACTAATAATAATACCGTAGCAATAACTATTTCTGTTATGTAAACATCCCATCCAGCAATCGTATATAACCTTCCATTATTCAAAATGTTTGGCAGTAAAAACTTAATTAATAAACTAAATGCTGTCGCATTTAACGCTACTACACAAACATAACCGAATGTTAAGAACCATGATGAAAAGAAACTCACATATCTTCCAAAACTTAAATAACTAAACGCGAATGCACCGCCTGACACAGGAAAACGTTCGACTAATGCGCCATAACTTACAGCAATTAATATCATCAATAAAGCACCAATGACAATACCAATAGATGAAGCAATCGGACCTGATTGTTTAATCCAATCACCGGGTAGTATAAATGCTCCCCATCCGATACACGAGCCATAAGCAATCGCCCAAACAAATTTTTCAGAGAGATTTTGTTTTAAATCTCCTCTATCTATCTCTCGATTTTTATTATTCATAAAATAAACTCACCTCAGGTACTTAACATACCCAAAAAGGTGAGTTTACTAACCAAAATATAAAATATTATTATCCAGCAAATTTAAATGTTGCAATAATTAACATTAACCATCCCACAATAAAGAGTACGCCCCCTATTGGTGTAATAGCTCCTAAAATACGAATTTGAGTCAATGCAAGAATATATAATGAGCCACTAAATAGCACAATACCAAAGAACAGAAGCCATCCTGCCCAATTCACATTAATAGAAGTTGTACCACTAATGATGCCAATCATAATTAATCCTAGACCATGATACATTTGATAATTCACTGCTTTTTCCCATACTGACATATATTTATCAGAGAGTTTTCCTTCAAGTCCATGTGCACCAAATGCGCCCGTACCAACAGACATCATCGTACACAATGCACCTAAAATTATAAATACTTTCATCATAATATTTTAGTTCTCCTAACTTAATTTTAATTAAAAATCAAATATTGATTCACCATTTCCAATTTCATCATCCGTCACCATCATATTAGACGATTTAGTTTGATGCTTCATTGTTTGTGGAACTTTACCACCCATCGCTTCAATTTCTGCAGCAGTAATCGCTGAATGATTTGAAGGCTTATTTGAAAACGAAGATTCAGAAGTTACAATATTAGTAAAATCATGTTTTGATTTTTTAGAAGGTCGTTTTGAAACATCGGAATAAAGAGATGTTAAAGTATGAATCGCATACATATGCTTTTCAAACTGTTGTTCATCTTGAGCTTCATCTGCTTGCACTAATTCTTGTTCTATAAGTTGAATTAATTGTTCTTTGTTCAATTAAGATTCCCCACTTTCACACCATTGTATTGGCGTTTTACCTTTAGATTCTAAATAATCATTTGTACGAGAATAAGGTTTAGACCCAAAGAAACCTCGATAAGCAGATAATGGACTTGGATGAACAGATTTAATGATATGATGCTTTGCTGTATCAATTAATTTTATCTTTTGCTGCGCAGGTTTTCCCCATAAGATAAAGACAACATCTTCGCGATAATCTGAAATAGCTTTAATGACTTCATCTGTAAATATTTCCCATCCAATGTCCTTATGGGAATGTGCTTCACCTTTACGTACAGTTAATACAGTATTTAATAACAGAACACCTTCACGTGCCCAGTCCTGTAGATGTGGAGAAGTTCTATGACAGCCGATATCATCTTCTAATTCTTGATACATATTTCTTAAAGATGGTGGGAATTTAGCATTGGGTTGAACTGAAAATGCTAACCCATGTGCTTGGTTAGGTCCATGATATGGATCTTGACCCAAAATAACAACTTTAATATCTTCAAATGGTGTTAAATCAAAAGCTTGATAAATATTTTCTCTATCTGGATAGACGATTTGTGTCGTATATTCTTTTTCTAAAAAATCATGCATTGCTTTAAAATCATGTTTTGTTGTAATGTCATGAAAAATGTCTGACCATTCCATCGTTTTCACCTCACTTCTATTTTAACATATGACCCCTTTGGAACGTGATATAAATCGCCTTACTATCTTCATGCTAGAACAATAGTTGAGTTACATGATATGATAAATAAAGATGTAAATAATTGACAGGAGTGATAATACATGGCATTAAAAAAAGTATTAACAATTGCCGGTTCTGATACAAGCGCTGGCGCAGGTATGCAAGCCGACCTTAAAACATTTCAAGAACTAAACACTTACGGTATGGTGGCTTTAACAGCTGTTGTAACAATGGACAAAGAAACTTGGTCTCACGATGTGACACCACTTCCAATGGATGTATTCAAAAAACAATTAGAAACAGTCATTTCAATTGGTCCAGATGCTGTTAAAACAGGTATGCTTGGAACTGAAGAAATCATTAAACGTGCTGGCGAAGCATTTGAACAATCAGGTGCAAAATATTTCGTAGTAGATCCAGTTATGGTATGTAAAGGGGAAGACGAAGTACTTAACCCAGGAAATACAGATGCAATGATTAAATATTTATTACCTAAAGCAACGGTCGTAACACCTAATTTATTTGAAGCTGGTCAATTATCTGGATTAGGTAAATTAACGTCAATTGAAGATATGAAAAAAGCTGCAAAAATCATTTATGATCAAGGTGCTCAACATATTATTATTAAAGGTGGTAAAGCATTAGATCAAGATAAATCTTATGACTTATATTATGATGGTCAAACATATTATCAATTAACAACTGATATGTTCCAACAAAGTTATAACCACGGTGCAGGTTGTACATTTGCAGCAGCTACAACAGCTTACTTGGCAAATGGTAAATCACCTAAAGAAGCTGTTATTAGCGCTAAAGCATTTGTGGCATCAGCAATTAAAAATGGTTGGAAAATGAATGACTTTGTAGGCCCAGTTGATCACGGCGCATACAACCGCGTAGAACACATCGACGTCGACGTCAAAGAAGTTTAAAGAAGTTTAAAGAAGTACTGCATTTTTGAAAAAAATGCTAGTACTTCTTATGCAAAAGACACTAGTCTTTTGTAATCCTTAATTAGATTTCATTGTCCTTCCCCGACGCCCCAACTCGCGTTCATCGTTGACTTTCTTTTTGAAAGTCTCTTTGTCGGGGCCCCAGCATTAGAGTTGAAAGAAGCTAATCAGCGCACTTTCAATTCAATCAGCTACTGTCTGTACTGCATTTTTGAAAAAAATGCTAGTACTTCTTATGCAAAAGACACTAGTCTTTTGTAATCCTTAATTAGATTTCATTGTCCTTCCCCGACGCCCCAACTCGCGTTCATCGTTGACTTTCTTTTTGAAAGTCTCTTTGTCGGGGCCCCAGCATTAGAGTTGAAAGAAGCTAATCAGCGCACTTTCAATTCAATCAGCTACTGTCTGTACTGCATTTTTGAAAAAAATGCTAGTACTTCTTATGCAAAAGACACTAGTCTTTTGTAATCCTTAATTAGATTTCATTGTCCTTCCCCGACGCCCCAACTCGCGTTCATCGTTGACTTTCTTTTTGAAAGTCTCTTTGTCGGGGCCCCAGCATTAGAGTTGAAAGAAGCTAATCAGCATACTTTCAATTCAATCAGCTACTGTCTGTACTGCATTTTTAAAGAAATATAAGCACTTCTAAAGCTTTTAATCTTGTGTATGATAGTTTGGTCACACTAGGATTAAAAGCTTTTCTTATATCTTCATTATCTTCTAGGTATTTAGTCGTAGTATGCTCTACACAGTTCGTTGCAGTAAAAGTTAGTACCATAGACTCATGTTTTTTATCATAAAATCCATTACTATATTAAGTGTAGAGAGACAAAGGAGGAATTAACAACATGATTATCTACAAGCAAAATATAGAAAACGGTATCCCAATATACGAAATCATTACAAAGACCTTCAAGACGATTACGGTAAAATTCGATGAAACGTTTAGTAAAACTGACATCTATCCATTGCTCTCTCTACCAGAAAGTGACGTTGATAACATGAAATTAAGTTATTCATCACATTTCAAAACTTAAAAAGTGTTTTTCCTAATTGAGATCGAACACAGATGAATATTTCAAAATCTTTTTTTAAAGTTAAAATGCCCCTAATACTCAAAACTTTAAAAAGTCATTAATGATTCAAAAGCTCACCCTAATAAAATAGCGTTAATGTTAGCCAAGAATGTCCCCTTTTGGAAACTTAGAGAGAAACTTTAAGTTATACTAACATTAACGCTATCGTTTTATTGATGCTGTAATATAGGCATAGACATCAAATTCAAACTACTCCATAGCATTACCAATACTTGTCGCGAAAACAGTTTTTCTCGCTTTTTGAGCACTAACCATGTTCATTTTATCTTTGTGAACATTCATGAACATATGTCCTCCTCTTGCATGTTACATAATTATATGTATTAAACTAGTATTATCAAATTGATTTTCATTTTCCTAAATTTAAAAGTGTAATTTTATTCACTTTACATAATTAATAAATGATTAAAAAATATAAATACTAATAACCAAAAATAAAAATAGTTATCATCAAGAAAAATTAAGATTTCTTAACAATAACTATTTTTTCTTCACCATTTAAACCAAAGACGTTTATTTCATTATGACTCACTTTTTTGAAGGTCACTTCTTCATCTATATCTATAGTCCTTTTATACTTAACATTAAATTGTGTCCACTCTATTTGAAAATACGCTAATACACAATCCACTACCAGTTGACCAGGAACAATGGTTGAATGAAGCTCATTTTTATCATTAACAAGTCGAAGGTAATGACTTACTTTATCATGACTAAACTTCATCATTTACCTCCTTTTTTATAAACGTTTGCCTAATAAATATACATTGTCTATTATCTTTATATATTTTTAACTCGTAGATATATTGGATATATGTTTTAAACTTTTTCGTACTTTTATGTGTTAAGTACGCCTCGTATTTTAGCCTACATTTTAATGGTTCAAATTCTTCACATGTTGTTCGCACAAGAAGAATATGTTCTTGTTCAAACTTTTGAAACAACTTAAATTTTGGCCAGACGTTTGCACACATGAGTAAAGGCACCACGCCTTTATACGTTCTTTCAACTACTTCGCAATACGCTCTTACTTCTTGTTCACTAAAATATATTTCTATTTTCTCACAAGCCCCATCGTTCGAAGAGTATCGCATTCCCCATTCCTCCTCCAATCCCCATCGTAGCAACTCCCCGCTTCCAATGTGTCATATTTAATAACCTAGTGATTAATGCTACGCCACTTGCGCTATAAGGATGACCAGACGCAATGGCTCCCCCCCACTGATTGACTTGATTAATATTTAATTTTAACTCTTGAATTGAAGCTAAAACTTGTGAACTAAATGCCTCATTAAGTTCTATTGCATCAATGTCACTTATTTTTAAATTTTGTTTTTTTAGTAATTTTGTTACAGCAGGTACTGGTCCAATACCTAGTCGTTTCGGATTGACACCTATTGTCACTGCATCTGTAAACATCATTCCCTCTGATATTCCGTATTGTAATGCCGTTTCTTGATTCATAACGAGTGCAAGCGCAGCGCCGTCATTTTTCATACAACTATTTCCAACCGTTACTGTTCCGTTAGCTAGTAAAGGACGTAATCGATTTAATCGTTGTTCAGTAAGTGTTGGCTTAATACTTTCATCTTTATCAAATAAATGACCTTTGATGTTTAAAGATACAATTTCATTACTTATACTTCCATTCTTATAATATTGATGTGTGAGATGATGACTACGTATCGCAAAGGCATCTTGTTGTTTACGCGTAATATGATAATATTGCGCAACATTTTCAGCTGCCTCTATCATACTTGGATCTTGACCTTTTGGTGCAAAAGAGGCACGCTCATAAAATTCTGGTAATTGTGTATCATACACTGATTGAGGGCGTTTAATCTTCCAAGGAGCACGACTCGTGCTTTCTACTCCTCCAGCTATATAAATATGACCTGCACCAGCTTGAACCATTCGACATGCATATATAATACTTTCTAACCCTGACCCACATTGACGGTCCATTGTAACACCTGGAATACTCTCAGCTAGACCTGCTTCTAATAAGGCTTTACGAGCAATATTTCCACCATTACCTACGATATTTCCAATCACTACATCATCGATATCAGGTATTATTTTAGGAAAAATTGAATTCATTTCTTCAAATAAGGGCATGAGTAATGTTTCAGGTTCTAAATGTTTCAATTCCCCACCATATTTGCCAAAAGGTGTACGCTTCGCCCATACAATAACCGGTTGGTTCATAATTTAAAGTCTCCTTTTACATAGGCAGTACGCATTTTATTTCGAGCAACTTTGCCACTTTGGGTATATTGCATACTGTCTACTTTTATAAATTTGGAAGGTACATCATATCGTGATAGAACTTTCATAATATGTTGTCTCACAGTTTGGTACTCAAGTTCTATCGATCCTGTATATAGTAAAACCGCTATTTCCCCAAAACGTGGATGCGGTTCTCCTATAACAATTGCTTCTTCTACTCCATCAATATTTTTTATCATTTGTTCAATAACTTGAGGATAAACATTTTTACCTCCAATAATTAATCGTTCATTTTGACGACTCACTAAATATAATTGATTATCTTTAATATAAGCGTAATCGCCTGTTTTAATCCATGTTTCAGGTAATACGACAGATTGATTTACATATCCAGAGAATATCATATTACTTTTTACATTTAATAACCCTATATGATTCTTGTCTTTTTCCTCTAAACCAATCGTTACATTTTGAAATATGTATCCCACTGAATCAACAGAAGCTTTACGGTTAATGTTATAACTAATAAAACTTGCTTCTGACGTTCCAAAAAATTCAATAATATTAGCATGCTGAAATGTTTCGGCTATACGCTTAAACAACGAAGAAGAGAGTTTCGCCCCACTACTTAAAATAGTCGTTAAATGTAGGTGATCGTGATTTATTTTTGTTATTGCATGTAGCATTGTTGGAACGAGAAATAATGCGCTATTTGTAGTTTGTTGTTTCATTTTGCTAACGAGCTTAGTCGCATTAAAACGGGTTTGTCCAATAAATGTTCTCCCTGTATATAACGCATAAATACAAGTGTATAAAGACAATGAATGTGCAAGTGGTCCCGGTGCTACAAGTATGTTTTCTTTATGACGAAGTAACTTTTCATTTTCATTGTATGACGCAAGCCAAGATGGTTCATTTCGATAATATGCTTTAGGTAACCCTGTTGTCCCAGATGTAAAACCAATATGTAATAGTTGATGGACTTGTGACTGCTCATGTAAATATGTAGGATATGTTTCAGAAGACGTTGTCTTTATCAGTCTATGTTGTTCATCAACAAGGTAGTCAATATGATACGTTTCAATCAGTTGATGAATTGTTACTTCAGACCATTGATCATCTAGAAAACATGGAATACTTCCTTGTTCTAATATTGCAAAATAATTCAACATATTATGTAAAGGACTTTTACTTAACAATCCTACTCGGGACCCTTTCGGTAAATGCATGAAGACTGATTTTAATTGCTGTATTTCTGTATAAAGTTGTTGATATGTCAATACATCTTCTTCGAACGATAGCGCAATCATATCTGGTTGTTCTATTGAATAGTGATTTAATTTATTTAGTATTTCTAACATATGACCCTCTCTAAATGTTAACTGGATTAATTATTATATTAACATTATATGAAAAATAACACATAAAAAAATCACTCAAATATATTCATCTGAACGATAATATATTTGAGTGATGGTTTTTATTCTAAATTAGCATGATTGTCTTGCATTGCTTCTTCATTAATATTAAAGGCATCCATTAATCCAATCACGACACTATCTAAAAAGATGAGTGAAGATTGTTCGAATAGACTACCTAACGGCTGTTCAGAGCCTTCTGCTTCATGTTTTGTTCCTGCAGGTAAAGCAATCACTGTATCAGCGACATCGCCAATTTTAGATTCTTTTTTAGTTGTTATTAAAGCAATTTTAGCGCCAACTGAATGTGCCTTTTCAGCTAATAATCTTAAGTGCTCTGTTGATCCAGAACCGGAAATAATAATTAATAAATCATGCTCTTTAATAGATGGCGTTGTTGCTTCACCTATTGCAGATGCATCTTTTCCTAGTTGATTCAAACGCATTGCAAAGCTATTAGCAACATATCCAGAGCGACCTTTACCAGCTGTAAAGATACGAGATGCGCCAACCACTTCATTTGCAAAACGTCCATAATCATTATCATCAAGATGTGATAACGTGTTATCTATTTCTTCAAGAATTAAATGATAATTGTTAAAAGTTGGCATTTTATTTACCTTCAATCGCTTCACGACATTGTTTAGCTGCTTCTACAGGATCATCTGCGTTAGCAATACCGCCACCAACAATAACTAAGTCAGGTTCTTCTGCTACAATTTCTTTAATTGTTTCAGGTTTAATACCACCAGCTACGGCTACTTTAGAATTTTTAATGACTGATTTAACTGTACGTAAGCTTTCTAATGGAGATTGTCCTTCAGCTTGTAAATCATAACCAGTATGAACAGCGATATAATCAGCGCCCATTTCATCTAATTCTTTCGCACGTTTTTCTAAATCTTGTACGGCAATCATATCAACTAACAATTGTTTACCATGTTTATGTGCTTCTTCAACCGCACCTTTAATTGAAGCATCTTCTGCAACACCTAAGATAGTCACAACATCTGCGCCAAATTTAATAGCTTGGCTTACTTCATAGTCTGCTGCATCCATAATTTTTAAATCAGCTAACACTTTCGCATTATTGATATTTTCATTTAAATGTTGAACAGCTGGTAATCCTTCATTAATAACGATAGGTGTACCAATTTCTACGATATCCACATATTCTTCAACTTTTTTAGCTAATTTTGCTGCTTCTTCTTTATTTAATAAATCGATTGCTAATTGTAATTCCATTACAAACATCCTTTCATATCATAGTCGTAGTAGTATACATACCCATGTTAAATATTTTTAAACCTTTAAATCACTTCAAATTATTTTCTTTCATTTATAAATAAATTGAGCATAGGTGTACAATTCAGTCGTTCTTTTTAGTAAAATAGATAGATACACACATTGTATGGTTGTAAGGAGTGAACGTGTTGGAACCCATTAAAGCTGAAGAAGTACAACGATTATTAACTACATTTGAAAACAAACCTGTCTATTTGCATGTTGAAACGACGAATGGTGCATATGCTAACCATTTTGATCAACGTGTGTTTAATGCAGGTACGTTTTTACGAAATATACAAGTCACATATGAACATGCGCAACTAAAGGGCGGAGATAAAGATCCATTTCGTGTTGGGTTGAAACTTCGTGATGGAGGTTGGGTATATGTACAAGGCCTGACCCACTATGAAATCAATGATAATAATGAATTTTTAATAGCTGGATTTAATTACGAAGGACAGTTGGCTGCAACGATTGAAATCAGTGAACAGCCATTCACAGTATAGAGGAGGAAGATTCATGAAAGATGAAAGACATGTACTAATGATATTTCCACATCCCGATGATGAAACCTTCTCATCTGCTGGGACGATCGCAAGTTATATTGAAAACGGGGTGCCTGTCACTTATGCCTGTCTCACATTAGGACAAATGGGACGTAATTTAGGCAATCCCCCTTTTGCGACAAGAGAGTCACTACCTTATATTCGCGAAAAAGAATTAGAAGATGCTATGAAAGTGATTGGTATTACTGATTTACGTAAAATGGGTTTAAGAGATAAAACAGTAGAATTTGAGCCACATGAGCAAATGGATGATATGGTAAAAACATTGATTGAGGAGACAAATCCATCAGTGATTATTTCATTTTATCCAAAATTTGCCGTACATCCAGACCATGAAGCAACAGCTGAAGCTGTCGTAAGAACAGTAGGACGTATGCCTAAAGAAGAGCGTCCAAGACTTCAACTCGTAGCATTTAGTAATGATGCACCGGATATTTTAGGAGAACCTGATATATTAAATGACATTAGTCAATATAAAGAGATTAAATTAAAGGCGTTTGAAGCTCATAAATCTCAAACAGGTCCTTTCTTAAAACAATTAGCTAGCCCTGAAGTTGGCGGAGAAACACAAAGTTTTCTAGAAGTCGAACCTTATTGGACGTATCATTTCGACAATTAAAATCATTAGAGGAGGTACAATAAACGAATGACTGAATTTGATTTATCTACTCGAGAAGGTCGCTGGAAACATTTTGGTTCAGTAGACCCTATCAAAGGTACAAAACCTACAACTAAAAATGAAATGACTGACTTACAAAGTACACATAAAAACTTCTTGTTTGAAATTGAAGAAGTGGGTATTAAAAATTTAGTATATCCTGTTAAAATTGATCAATTTCAAACAGCAGGTACATTTAGTTTCTCAACAAGTTTAAATAAAGATGAAAAAGGTATTAACATGAGTCGTATCTTAGAAAGTGTTGAGAAACATTATAATAATGGTTTAGAACTGGATTTCGATACACTATATCAAGTATTACGTACATTACAAGACAATATGAAACAAAATGCTGCTGGAGTAGACGTTTCAGGTAAATGGTTCTTTGATCGTTATAGTCCTGTAACTCATATCAAAGCAGTAGGTAGTGCTGATGTTACTTACGGTTTAGCAATTCATAAAGATCAAGTAACGCGTAAAGAACTTACCATCACAGCTACTGTAACAACACTTTGTCCTTGCTCTAAAGAAATTAGCGAATACTCTGCTCATAATCAACGGGGTGTTGTAACAGTAAAAGTGTATTTAGATAAAAATTCTGAAATGATAGATGATTACAAAGAAAAGATTTTAGATGCAATGGAAGCAAATGCAAGCTCTATTCTTTATCCAATTTTAAAACGTCCTGATGAAAAACGCGTAACAGAACGTGCATATGAAAATCCACGTTTCGTTGAAGATTTAATTCGTTTAATTGCTGCAGATTTAGTAGATTTTGACTGGATTGATGGCTTTGACATTGAATGTCGAAACGAAGAATCCATTCATCAACACGATGCTTTCGCAAGACTAAAATATAGAAAATAACATTAGAAAGAATTTGAAACGTAATATCCTTAGCCCAATGAAAAAAGGAAATTTCTATTTTTAAAATATAGAAGTTTCCTTTTTCTTATTATTTTGATGTTGTCTTGTTCGACAACCTACTACTATCTCTTACATAATAATAATTGTCATACTAATAAAGTGAAGTTCTCTTTTAATTTTTATGTCTCATACAGCTACTCAAATGAACACTCATTAATTCAATTCAATTTTTTCATTAATTATTCTTTGATTATAGACAAGTTTTGTTTTTAGCTCGGAAAACCTTTGATTAACTTAAGAGTTGAAATATTAACACTTTTATTTATTTTCATAAGAT
>OBVQ01000076.1_pt1 | contig 85566 bp, 64 predicted proteins | sample 1476181 | NCBI WGS metagenome assembly OBVQ01 (sample SAMEA2580020, study PRJEB22360) | human gut metagenome | reverse complement strand
GCAAAGATCGAGACTTAAAGATACAAAGACAACGGGTACTTTATCGGGGGCTTACGAAGGATCTACTCTTTATTTATATCAAAGAAAAGATTCTTCACTACACTCTGAATGATGGAATGATACTTCTCTCCGGCTTTTGATACACCCTTTCTTCTAGTTATGATATAGCACTTTACTAATTGTCAAATGCATTCCATTACCAATACAACTTGAAAGAGGCTTTTATAACCTCAAACTATATCTTTTAAGGAATCAGTCTACCCTATCCAACTCTATTGTAGCTATTTTATCTTTATCAGGACTAGCTTCATTTTGTATAAGAGTTATGTGATTTTTGGTATAACTTTTAATTACCCAAGGAGCCCCGGCAAGTTGAAACGCAATATCATTAAATGTAATATAGCTCCCTTCTATCGTGTAGGTAATATCAAATTCATCATAATCTTCCCAAATCACTTTTCCTTTTTGGGTATCTACGAATTGTATACCGATACCTCTATCTTTCAAACTCCATGCGCCACAATGTCCGGTACCACGCCATGACGTTTGATAGAGAGCATCGGGAGTGAGCTGTCCCGTCCATTCTTGCTTTTCATTGTCTTGATCATCGCAAGCTATAAAGCAAAAAGCTACAAAAAACAAAGCGAAGAGCATCAATAAAGAAGGCTGTTTTATATTATATTTCATATCTAATTAAGTTTTCAATTTACAAAAATAGTTCATATATTAACATGATTCCCTATTTTTCACATACACAAGCATCTGTTTTTGTATGTGGAATATCAGTTGAGCAAGTTTAAAGAGCCCAGCAATTTGATGTTGGAGAATGGATATGGGTTTCATGATAGACGATGAGAGTTTGTACTTTTGCTATCTTATTTTAACCTTGCTGCAAATGGTATCTTTACCGTGCTATCTTCGACATGAGAGATAGATGCTTACCGATTTCTTATGTTGGCTATTATTCCAAGAGTTGTATCTCTATAAAAATAGCCACCAGGTTCAAATACAACGCTTCCATTATCATAAACCATATAATAACCATTAAATTCGTCACTTCTGCCAAAGTTGCAATGGAGATATAGAGTGTTTTCTTCGTTAATAGCATAACCATCTACTAGAAAAGCTACTCTATTTAGATCTCCTACAAAAACAGGATTTAGGGAAAGGAGGGATTTTTTTACTATATCCAGATTCCAGCTTTGATCATTATCACAGGTCAGTCCGCATTGAGAAGAGTTTAAGACTCTGGATACATTCTTTATTGGAGTTTCCATTGCAATGACAGCATTTACAATTGTGGCAGAAGATTGTGGCCATGTATCATTATAAGATTTTCCCCATACAGGATATGTACCAACTGTGTCATAGATATATTTGAATAATGTTGCAGCCATATTCTTATAAGGAGCTGTTACATCTTTTTCTTTAGTTAATGCATTCCAATCAATATCTGTTCCGTTAATATTTAGGTAAGGTTGTAAATATGCCATTGCTTGAGCAATAGCTACGGTAGCTTGTCCTGTCTTATAATTCTCATATAGGGAGCTTCCTGGTCTACTGCCTATTCCTTCTACATATTCTACCCAAGCCTTGGGTAATAGCTGATTGTATGGACTACCTTGCCACCATGCTGTCCTACAGAAAGGGACAATCATAACACTTACTTCACCTGGGACGGGGTTTGCTACGCCGGAGCGAGTCAATGAAGTCGTTTCGTAGTTCTCAATTTTGTCCAATAAAGCATTTTTAGCCATTTGTACCATTATATTAGGTTCAGGGGAGATTTTATAGAGTGAATCATTGAATGAGGGTATATATGCTAACACTTCTGGAAATCTTTTGTCACCGGAAACTATGACTTTTCCATTCCTTATGCCATCATTCATTTCTATTTCATAAATCAAAGGAGCTTTTTCGTTTGAAATTGTTCTTGTCTTTCCGGAGGTGTCAAGTCGATATTTGCTTTTAATACCCAAAGACATAATACTCGTTCTTGTTTCAGGAGTGGATGTAACAGATTTATGGAACGTTTTAGCAATTGCAAGCGCTTCTTTTCCTGATAAATCGTAGAGGCTTTTATTTATTTCTACATCAAAAGTTTTGTCTATATCTTCTGTACATGAAGAAATGAATGTTACAAAAACAATGAATAAAAAAATGTATTTTTTCATAATGTTCTTATTTGTTTAATTATTTACACGATGATAGAAAGCATCCGAGATTGGCAGCTTTTACAGATGCATCTGGATATTCTGATTTGTACTTATTTAAAAAATCTAAAACAACGATAACTGCATGGTCATTCACTACAGCAAATCCATGTTGGGTTACACTGTCGTTGAAGTTCAGAGTCAGGAGGTCTTTTCCCCATTCGTAAACTCCAGTTTTTTTATCATCATAGGCGGTTGAAGAATAATCAATTTCTACTATATTGGTGCTTTTATCAAAAGAGAATAGAATTCCCGAACGCTTCTGAGCAATGTCCTTCAATTCATTTTTTATTGTTTCTTGAATAGAAAAATTGTCAGCTTGCACGTAGATATTGGCGGAGTCTCCATTTTCTTTGAATTTTCCGGAAAAGTAATCGGAAGTAACTTTAATCTCTGTAGAATTTTCTGGATTTCTATTGTCTTTTAAATAAATAGAAGTATTTCCAATGCTATTGCCTGTGATTATAATTCCTTTGCTCTCGTTTAACCACATAGCTGTTGCGATTTCGGGATTTCCTGACTGTAAGCCGTAATATCCCATACCGAAATCGTCTAATTGAGATAATATGTTTACGATACGTTGTTCACCGGCTAAAAGATGTACGGAATAAGTGCTTAATTCAATGGGGGCAGTACGAGTAGTAGGATCATCCCCATTCGAACAGCTTATAGCAAATATGCAAAATGTTAATATTAACAACCTCATTTGTTTATCTCCTTTATTTGGTTCAGCTAAAATGTAAGTTCTCATTCTATAATTATCCCGTTATCTTTCCATGCACGATTAACTGTTACTTCAGTGATCCCGGCATCAGGATATTTCAGTTGATATTTTGGGGTTCTATCAACTTGTATAATATATTCATATTCTGTCCCGATAGCAAGTTTAAAACCATATCTTTCTACCTTGTCATCGTACATTAATGTTAAAGAAGTAATATCCCATTCGTATATCCCTTCGTTGGATATTCCCGAAGTAGTTTTCATCGTGAACTTTTTTGTTTTATTTTTGAATGTATAAATTGCACCAATTAATAGTTTGTTCTCTTCCCATAGTTCATTTTCTATTTTCTTTTGAATTTCGATGTCTTTTGCTTTTATAACTATTCCTTCACGACCTTCATATAAAATACCCCAATCAATAATTTCTGGACTGCTGAAGAATTTTACATATACATAGATTTCGCATAATATCTTATTGCTATCAGTATCTATAAGTCGTATTATCGTATCTCCGCTTTTGTGTGCAGTGATGTATACACCAGTCTTGCTATCACTTGGAGAGGCAGTAGCAATCTCTTGATTGTCCGATTTTAATGTATAGTTACAGTGAGTCAAATCAGTCTTTATATTGACATGCAGTATTCTTTCCGGCCATAAAGAGACTGCTTGCTTCTCCAACTCGTACGGCTGTTCTTCAGAACAGCCGTATAAAGATGTGAGCAGAGGTACGATCAGTAAAAGTCTGGAAATCTTCATAGTTCGGTTATTTTTTTGATATATTATATAGCATGGTCATTTCCTGGGTGTAATATGCAATATTTCCACTTGAAGTATGAAATGTAACATCGCAATCTTGTAGATCATTACTTGTTCTAAAATAAGATTTAGATCCTGGTCCCCACCCAATATTTACTGACCAATAATGGTAGTATCCTGCACGGCGGGGATGTCTAGTAATGACAACGCCATCGATTAACCATGCATGTCCTCCAGCATCCTTAATTATATTGCCGTTGTCGTCTACTTTGTGACCATATCCACATAGAAAGACTGGTTTTCTTTCAAACAAAGATTGCTTCGCTTGATTACCGTTGAATTTATAATTTTCATCTCCAGAGAAATTGACCATAGTCCTTAGATAATTAACAGCATTAACTGTAAGTGTTGTGGTCTGTGTGATTACGGATTTTGTATATGTGCTTTCGGTATCAATATTTATCAATTCTTTTTCTTCATAATAGGGAGTTGACGCTGTAGCTGTGGCAATTTGTGCTAATAGACCTGAAATCATGTTTCTTAAATCTTGTGGTGAACTACCGCTAATATGATCAACTGATGTTACATAGTCCCAATCTACTTTTTGATTATTATCTAAAGACATGGTTGGTTTTATTATACTAAATACCATTCCTATTGCTACATTGGCGCATCCTACTGGGATATTTCCCATGTATTCACCCGCATTTCCATCGAAAATCATCATCTTTGGCATAGCGGATTTGTATGGAGTACTTTGTGACCATACTACCTTAGACATAGGATTTACATAACCTACAACATATAAATCGGGTCTGTTTACACCTCCGATTGGATTTCCCGGATTATCATTTCTAGTAGATATTTCGTCTGTTGTTACAATCTGGTCTTTGATGGCTGTATAGGAAACTTCTTCTTTAGGCACATTCCATTGTCGAGCAATCTTATAAAGAGTAGAATCTCTTTGGGTAGATTTTATGTGCTCTATCTGTTGAATATCTGAAAGGATATTCTTTTTAGATAGTTCTAATAAATAGCGTGTTCCATTGTCTATCTCAGAATCTGGACAATAATTCTCAGTGTAGAAAAGAACTTCTGGCATTCTTTCATCACCGCATACGACAGCTAAACTTTTTTCTCCATTGTAACTAGATAGCTCAACCTCAAATATAGGTATAGTAACCTCTTTAGACATTGATGAGCGGGTTTTAGCTATAGTTTCAACAAAATTATTGTTTTTGGTGATATAAAACTTCTGTCTAATAGATATTTTTGATGTTTCTGAGTTTCGTGTAATAACCTCCTTTCCTGCGCTTATCTTACTCTGAAATTCAGAAACTACATTACTGACTTCCTCTTCAGTCAGTTCCTTGGGATTATCATACGCAATGCTGACAAATTCCTCAGGTGTTAAAACTATTTTATTGTTTTCTATTCCTTTATTATTAAAGTTGCTAACAATGTCAGCATCTGTACATGATAAAAGAAGAAATGGAACAATAAGTATAAATGTTAGATATTTGTTCTTTAGCATATTGTTTTATCTTACATGAATATTATTTATATAGTCTACCATGTAGCTCCATTCTTTAACACCATTAGCTTCAAAATATGTATTAGCTTTGCTATCTAGTTGATAATAGCCGGTACACTCGTCTGCCCATCCTAGATTGGCGTGCCAATAAACATCGTTATTCTTTACTAATTCACGAGTTGCAACAGATTTTTCTGTTATAAGTATGCCTGATATGATAAAAGCATGATCGGAAGTTAGCATTAAGACTAGACGTTCTGCCCGTAATGCCGCCCATGCCATGTCACCATTAAAAGCTTTTTTGGGATTATAAATAAAATAATTATCCATTGTCTTTAGCATATTTTCTTCTGTAACTTCACTTGCAATGACAGCACCGTCTCCATCTTTCTTAGATTTAGTTTTATTTTCTATATACAGTTCAGCAATAAGGCGTTGTGCATCGATAAGACCGCCTGCGCCCTTGTCGTCCAATTTGGGGGTCTTTGTCATTTCAAACCAATTTGGTATAAAAGTTCCGTAGTTCCCTGAAATGTATTCAGGTTTGGGAATTTGGAATGCAGTTTGAGGAATACGGTAAAGGTGAGTATGTGTCATCATTTGTGCCATAGCAATATTGACACATCCTGCAGGAACTGATGTAAAATTCTTTCCTCCATTTTCTGTTCTTACCCAATCCCGCATTCCTGTCTTATCAACAACGGAAAACCAGCCATTATAAGGATCATCTTGTCCCCAATTCGTTTTTACTAAAGGAAGAATGGAGTTGTCAAGTACCTGCATTTTTATATCTCCTATTTGAACGGCAGTCACTCTTGTTGTTGGCGTTACATCAGTAATAGCTATATAATCTTTGACCCTTTCATAAGAAATCTCATTGATAGGTAATTCTAACTCTTTGCTTATCTTCTCAAGTGTTGGAAGTCGTAAAGAATCTGCAAGTTCTTTCATCTTTATTGTATTATAGAGATAACTGGCTTTTGAAGCATGTATTAATATGCTGGCACCCGTCCGTTCCATCATTTTCTCATTGCTGCACTTAGGTATAAATGCAATAATGGCAGGGCAATTAGCATTTGCCGAAACTATGGCACGACCAGTAGAAGAACCACTGTTAAATTCTATTTCACAAATTTTAGATGTGATGTCATCGTTATTAATAGCTCTTGTAGCTTGTCCTTTTTCGTTGAACTCTCCTTCTTTGTTGATGAAGCTTTCTTTTACAACTTTAAACGAGGTTGCATTGCTTCTAGTCGTTGTTCCATTTTGAAGACTGGCGAAAGAACTTACCATATTAAAAAGAGTTCTCTCATCCAAATCTTTTGTTTCATCATAAGAGATGCTGAAAACCTCATTTTTTGTAAGATTGATCATCTTTTTTGATGTAGTGTCTTCTAAAATCTCATTCGAGCATGAATGAAGAGTCGATAGGCTGATCATTGCGCATAAAAAATACAAATACTTTTTCATACTTCTGATTATTAAATTGTTTATGATTTATCGTTTTTATAGTGTTGGACTTTCGATTTCAAACTCTCCAATGAAAGTCACATCTTTTTCTATATAAAGTAGTTCATATTGATCGGCGTTAAAGTCATCTAAATCTATTTGATAGATTTCCTGCTTATCAGGAATCACCGCGTCTTGGAATACGATGTTTCCATTCTTGTCTTTAACTTGGAAGGTGACTGGCTCATTCAGTTTCTCAAAGAACTGCACTTCGATGTAATTTTCTTCTATAGTAGCTTCTATAGGTAAAAATATAACTGTCTTTTGGCGTTCATTCCACTTCTTAAAATAGATTCGAGTTTTGTGGTCTGTTGAATAATTATTGGCTTCCATTGTCATGAATGAAATGCCAATTAATAATAGTGTAATGCTTAACTTTCTCATATGTCTAAATGTTTTCTGCAAATTTATGAAAAATAGAGATCTACATTTAGTAAAATGATTGTTTTGACATGGACAAGTGGTGCTTGATAATCAGTTGGTTATGCTTTTTGTGTGTACCATCAGTGTGACAGGTACAAAATGTTCATATAAACATGAAAGCTACCCCATATTTATCATCAAGTATTCATATAAAGTTGAGTTGCTTGGTAGTGTTATATTCAGTTTTCCTTTAAGCCTGGTATGCTTTCTACTTACAGAGCCAATGGCAATATTTAATAATTTAGCTTCTACATTAGTGTCGAATCCATATAGGTAGAAACAACAATATTGAAAATCTTCGTCTGATAAAGTCGGGCATAAGCTAAATAGATAATTGTAAAGGTTGGGATAAATACTTGTTATTTCGTTAACTATGAGTTTCCATTGATTTTTGCTTATCAATGGTTCTGTAATTCTAGGCGTATTTTTATTAGCAAGAGAAACAAGTTCTTTATATAAAGGAGAATCGGTTAATATTTTGTTCTGTAATTTCCTGTAATTAGTGAATAGGTGATCTATTTCTTTTTGCATTTTATCATAATTTTCGTCTTTTTCTTTGAATGTGTTTAATAAACTTCGTTTTTTTTCAAGTTCAAGAGAAAGTGTGTATAGGTCTAATTTCATCTTATCTAATTCTTTTTGCTGCTTTAATATCTTCTCTTTTGCTTGTTTTCTGTATAATAAATATCCTATAACCATTAATAGTAGAGCTGCAATGCAGATAACAGAAACTATAATGTAGCTTTGTTGCTTCATTTTTAATTTATCTATTTCCTTGCTAATTTTCAAGTGGTTATATTTAGATTCTATGTTTAGTATCTTAGATTGATTATCTGCATATACAATGGAATCTACCAAGTCTGTGTATTCTTCCAGATAAGTGAGTGCTTTCTCATATTTTTTTTCCGATTTGTATATTTGGTAATACAGATATTTAATACTATAAGTATAGATAGGATCATCTTGTGGAATCTTCTGTAGAAGTCCTTTTGCTTGGTTTATAGAGTCAGACGCTATGTATAGGTCAATTAATGCCATGTAGTTAGGCATTTTTTCTCTTCCTTCCAGTGCTTTGTAGAAGAATTTTTTGGCTTCATCATATTTGTTTTGCATTACATAGATATTTCCTAAAGCATTGTCGATGGCAGCTCTTACATCTATGTCTTTGGAGTTTGCTGTAAGAGAGTCCGCTGTAGATAGAATTTCTATAGCGTGTGATAACGAATCAATACTTGCATATTCACGCCCCATGTCTCTTAGAGCACAAGTGTAGCTATCTATATTGTTTCCTTTTTTGAAATAGTCGGCAGCCATCTTATATTTTTCGATAGCTTCTGTCCGCATCGCTTTCTCTCTATATAAGTCGCCTATATAGCTATATGTATACCCAACTAAATTATAGAGTTTGTTCTTTTCGCCAATCTCTAACGCATTAGTATATATAGACATTGCTTTGTCATAATCCCCGTCATTTGCATAGGAACGTCCTAAATAAATTAAGATTTGTACTTGTTCATTGGGTTTACCGTAGGATGAATACCAAGCGTTAGCTCGCTCGAATTGATAAGATGGTAATAGGGTATTAAAGATTTCGTCAGTGACTTTACCCGATAACGTACACCAACGTGCAAAGGTTTTATCATCCAGCTGCTCTGGAGATGCTATGTTTTCCAGTATGCTTGATGCACTATCAGGATTTACTTCTATGATTTTTTCAACCTCATCCAGTTGTTTGTCTAAAGTGGATTGTTGTTTGCTGCACCCTACTAATAAGAATGTAGATAGAATAGTTATCAATGTACTGCTTTTCATCTGTTTGTCGTAATTTAGTTCGTTGTAGAAACTATCCAAAAAGAATGTTTTGCCTATCGTCAAAGCAGGAGTGTTTCCTTTGTTTTGTTACAAAAGTAAAGCTTTAATTTATATAATGCTATTTTTAATGTCATTATTCTTGTAATTTGATGCAAAAAGGATGATTTCATAAATCAAGTAACCTTAGAAAAGGGCAATGATTAGTTCTTCTTATCCTGTTTTATACTAAAGAAGTTATTGTTTACCGCTCTTTTAGATGCAAATGATCCTATATTCTCCTGTCTTTCAATTGGTATTATCATATTATCTCATCGATATCTTTATCGTTCTACCCGGGTGATATGATTATCGCATTTAGGTGAACTGATCGTGTCACAGTAGTAGACAGTTCGTCCTACCCGGGTGGAACGATGAAGATCTCGGTAAGAAAACATGCAGATGTAGGTATCAAAAGAGAAGGATATAGGTAGCAGCATAACATATAAAGCTTTAAAAACAATGAGAGATACCCTTGAAGTGAATGAGAGATACGTGAAAAATAGCTGTTTGAATGAAGAAAAGAGTGAGAGACACCTGCTTGAAAAGGATCTCTCACTCTTTATATTGCTGATTATCTACGGCTTATCTTAATGGAATGAGACCGTGAGACCAAAAAGTTTTTTTTATTTCTGGGAGGAGGTGTGGGGGCTTATCCCAACAACTCTTTTACTTTTGCAGAAATAGCACGACCTTCTGCCAGTCCTGCCAACTTCTTGGAGGCAACTCCCATCACTTTACCCATATCTTTTCCGCTGGTAGCACCTGTCTCGGCAATGATTTCCTTCAATGCAGCTTCCAGTTCTTCAGCAGTCATTTGTTTGGGCAAATAAGCTTCCATTACGGCAACCTGTGCCAGTTCTCCGTCAGCCAGATCCTGGCGTCCCTGTCCGATATATATTTCGGCAGAGTCCTTACCTTGTTTCACCAGTTTCTGAATGATTTTCAAGGCTGCTTCGTCTGTCAGTGTATCGTTGGCTCCCGGAGCTGTTTTAGCTTCGATGAAGAATTTCTTTATGTTTCTTAAAGTCTCCAAGGCAACTTTATCTTTTGCCTTCATTGCGTTTTTAATGTCTTCGCTGACTTTGTCAAATAAATCCATGATGATATTTATATTTTAATTATTTACAATTTGTAATAGCAAGGGGAAGAACCATTTAGAAAGTGATTACTCCGTCATTATCCGTAGCCTCTTCCATGGCAACTTCCTCTTCAAGAGCCGCTTTCGTCTTGATCTTCAACAGCTTCGTTTTATCGCGCGCGTAAGTAGGAGATTCCTCTATCATGGCGATGATGTCGTCGTTGTCCAAATCTTCGGTATTGAAGATATAGATATGGCGGCGGCTGCGCAGGCTTTTCTTTCCGATACCGGCACTTTCACCGTATGCCTTGCGGATACGTTCTTTGTTCTTCTCCTTCTCTTCTTCAAGCTGCAACTGGCGTTCTTCTTCCTCCTGACTGCGGGCTTCGTGCAGTGTGTCCATACCGGGCACGTCTTCCACACCAAATCCGGTGGCGAGTACGGTGATCTTCACTTTGGTGTCCAGAGAGTTGTCTACGGCGACACCCCAGATTACTTCCACACCTTCGCGGAACTTGCTCATGAACTCGTGTATCTCGTTCATTTCTTCCATCATCAGTTCGGACGTGGGACAGAAGGATACGTTCAACATCACCTTTTTAGCGTTGAAGATGTCGTTGTTGTTCAGCAACGGAGAGTGGAGGGCATCATCGATAGCTTTGGTGACACGGTTCTCGCCTTCTCCGAATCCGGTACTCATGATGGCTACACCACCGTCTTTCAGGATGGTCTTCACATCGGCAAAGTCCAGATTCACCGTACCACGCATGGTGATAATCTCGGCGATACTCTTTGCAGCGATGGAAAGCGTATCATCGGCCTTGCCGAAAGCATTCATGAAGGTAAGGTCGGCATATATTTCGCGCAGGCGCTCGTTGTTGATGACCAGCAGGGCATCTACGTGCTGGGCGATACGTTCGACGCCGTCCAGTGCCTGAATGATTTTCTTTTCTCCTTCGAAAATAAATGGAATGGTGACAATACCTACTGTCAGAATATCCATCTCCTTCGCAATGCGGGCGATGACAGGGGCGGCTCCGGTTCCGGTTCCTCCTCCCATTCCGGCAGTGATGAATACCATCTTGGTGCCGTCGTTCAGCTGTTCTTTGATATCGTCAATACTTTCTTCGGCGGCGTCGCGTGCCCGTTCGGGACGGTTGCCGGCTCCAAGTCCTTGTGTGATGCTACGGCCCAGTTGCAGTTTCACCGGAACGGGTGACTCGGCCAATGCCTGGTTGTCCGTGTTGCAGAGAACGAACGTTACGTCATGTATGCCTTCCCGGTACATGTGGTTCACAGCGTTACCGCCACCGCCACCTACACCAATTACTTTGATGATTTTCGGTGAGTCGGTCGGGAAATCGAATTGTACTATCTCGTCCATATTATTGAATTTTGAATTTATTTCATATCGTCGTCAGAGAAGATTTCCTTGGTCAGGGAGTCGATCTTGCGTTGAATCCAACTGGGACCGGCTTCTCTCTTGCGTCTTTCTTTCTCTTCTTTCTCCTTCTGCTTGCGGAGTCTTTCAGCTTCCTTGGCGGCTGCCCGTGCTTCTTTCTCTTCCTCTTCTTTTTTGAGGCGTGCCAGTCGGGCTTGCTCTTTCAGTTCCTGATCGTCCTCAAACATATCTACGGTCTTGTGAATTTCCGGCTCCGGTCGGGGAGTGGCGGGAGTGACCGGTATCTGGGGAGCGGTTTCTATCAGGCAGCAGTTCTGGTTGCCTTCGAACAGAAGTCCGAATAGGGTGTTCTGCGAACCGTCCTTCTTCAGTATATTGCTGGGAGCGTGAACGGTGTTGCGAGGCAGTTTCGCCATTCTCATCTTTTCTATCTTCGAGCGTCTGCGAAGCATTTCTTCCAGATTCTTCAGGTTGGCGGCTCCACCTGTGAGGATGATGCCGGCCAGCAGTTTGTCTTCGTAGCCGGAGATTTGAATCTGGTTCCATACGTTGGCGATGATTTCCTCGGCACGTGCCTCGATGATGTTGTTGAGCTTGCTCAGTTCGACTGTGCGGCTTTCATCTTCGAGCTTGCAGGTGGCGGGCTCTTCGCTTTCGTCTTCTTCGTATAGGGCGTCTCCGTAAGTTTTCTTCAGACGTTCCGCTTCTTCTTCCTCCATTTGCAGGGTGGTGATGTCGCGGGTGATGCTGTTTCCTCCCAGCGGCAGTACTGTCAGGAAACGGAGAATGTTGTTTTTATAAACCGAAATAGTGGTGGTATCAGCTCCGAAGTCGATGAGTGCGCAGCCCGAACGGCGTTCGCTCTCGGTCAGCACGGCATTGGCTGTTACCAGTGGCGCGATCAGTTGGTCGGCAATATCGATCTTTGCCTGCTGGAAGCAGTGTTCCAGATTCTTCCGTACGGAAGAGCGGGCGACGATATTGAGGAAACGTCCTTCGATGTGGCTTCCTACCAGTCCCACCGGGTTGGCTTGCAGATTATTGCCGACTTTGTATTCTTGCGGCGCTACGTCCAGTATATCCATATCGACTACCGGAATCGCTACGTTCTCATCGCCGATAGCGTTTACCAGCTCTTCCGAGATAATCGCTTCTTCTTCGAGGTCGCGACTTACTACGTTGCGGACTGTGCGGAGGGATTGTCCGCCAATGCCTACGTATACCTTGGCGATTGAGTTTTTCAACTCACCTTCCAGTCTGTTGATGATAGAAGTCAGGCTTTGTGCTGTTTTGTCCAGGTTGAAGATCACTCCTTTGCGGATAAACGTTGAAGAGTCTTCCTGGGCGTATGCCAGTACTTGCATACTTCCGTCACTGTTCTTTCTTCCGGCCACACCGGTTATCTTCGATGAACCAAGTTCAATAGCGGCGATAAATTCTGTTGTTGCCATCTCTTTATTTACAATTTAATTATTTTCAACTTTCTATTTTGAGAGCTTCATCCCATCACCTATTACCTGTTACTTATTACCTATTACTCTCTCTCTTCGTACAGATAATCTGGTTGCTGAATTCAAGATTGATGCGTGAATATTTGTTCCAGCCTACCTGATTGAGTCCTTTTTGGTAGAATTCTTTCAGACGTGCCAGTTTGTTTTCAAAGTTTTCAAGTTTGCCGAGATAGACGAGGTGGTCGCCTACACGAGGTACCAGTTCGATGTTGCGGTCGGGCAACACATGGATTTGTTCTATCTGGGCGTCCCAGAACTTATTGTTTTGCAAAAATACACCAAACTTATATAAATCCTTCATTGCAAACGACTTTTCTACGTTTCCGGTGACAATTGCCCGATGTGCGACGCATTTTGCTTCCGGCGGCATGACGGTTCCTTTATTATCGAGGTAATAATTCTCTCCGTTGGCACTCATGATGCGTAATATCGGTATGCGTTGCGTCACTTCCACGCAGACTTTGCCGCTGGGGGTCTTGTAGCATTCCGCTTCGTCGATCAGTGGATGCTTGCTCAGTTCCCGTTCCAGCGACTTGGTAGAGATGCGCTCCATCTTTTTCCCGATAGGGTAGATACCTTTATGCTGGAGGATGCCTTTCACTTCTTCTTTGGTGATGAAGCCGGCATAAGTGGTATCCTTGATGACCAGTTCTACGTCACGGCAGGTCTGGTCGGCAGGCTTGCGGTTGAAAGCGGTGATGGCTATGCCGAGGTAGGCGATAAGCATCAACATGACGATAGATAGAAGGATTCTCTTTACCATAGTTTTTATTTAATTGAGAATTGAAAATTGAAAATGAAGAATTGAGAATTGGCTGCGCGACTGTATGAGGTAGCGTAGAAATTCTTAGTTCTTCGTTCTTCGCTCTTCGTTCTTCATTTTTTCCAGTTCTTTCTTTATTTCGGGGACATAATTGTCTATGTCTCCGGCTCCCAGAGTTATTAATACTTCAATGTTTTTATCTTTCAGAATGTTCAGTATTTCTTCCTTTTTGCACATACTTTTTTCGATGCCCGGACGGAGGTTGTCGTATATCAGCTTGCTGGTGACACCGGGGATCGGTGTTTCGCGGGCGGGATAGATGTCTACCAGAATGACTTCGTCCAGTAGCGACAGGCTATCGGCAAAGTCCTGATAGAAGTCGCGGGTACGGGTGTACAGGTGCGGCTGGAAGATGGCTGTGATCTTCTTGTCTTTATAGAGTTCGCGGATAGACAGCACGCTCTGTTTGATTTCAGAGGGATGATGGGCGTAGTCGCTCAGAAAGACTACCTGGTCATTCTTGATCTTGAAATCGAACCGACGGTCTACACCGCGGAAGCTGTTCATTCCTTGTCTGATCTCTTCGTCGGTCACTCCGTTGAGGTGGGCGAGTGCCATGGCGGCTACACCATTCTCGATGTTGATGCTTACCGGAACTCCCAGTTGGATATCGTTGATACGTGTGTCGGGGGCAACGAAGTCGATGAAGATTTCACCGTTTCCGATGCGGATATTCTCGGCGTGGAAGTCTCCTTCGTCACGCGAATAGGTATAGACACGGACTCCGGCCTGTACTTTCGGTTGCAGTGAGATGCCCTTGCGGATAATCAGTGCACCGCCCGGCTGGATCAGTGTTGTATAATGTTCGAAGCTTTCGAGGTATGCCTTTTCTGTTCCGTAGATGTCCAGATGATCGGGGTCTGTGGCAGTGATGACAGACATATAAGGGGACAGCCAATGGAAAGATCGGTCGAACTCGTCTGCTTCGATGACCGTATAAGGGCTTTTCTGAGAGAGCAGCAGATTGGTGCCGTAATTCTTGGAGATGCCTCCGAGGAAAGCGGTACATTCTATGTGCGATTGGTGGAATAGGTGGGCGGTCATGGTAGAAGTGGTTGTCTTGCCATGAGTGCCGGCTACACACAGACCTTTGCTGGAATGAGTGATCGTTCCCAGTACTTGCGCGCGTTTTTGTATTTCGAATCCGTTGTTGCGGAAATAAACCAATTCTTCGTGTTCCTGCGGAACGGCGGGGGTCAATACGACTAAAGTGCTTTCTTTGTCTTTGCAGGCTTCCGGAATCAGTCGGACGTTTTCTTCGTAATGTATTTGTGCGCCTTCGGCGATGAGGTTTTCAGTCAATGGAGTCGGGGTGCGGTCGTATCCGGCTACCACTTTTCCTTTGGAAAGGAAATAACGGACAAGCGCACTCATACCGATGCCTCCGGCACCGACAAAGTAGACTGATTTGATCGTTTCAATATTCATTTCTTTATACTGTTTCTTTATATAATTCTTGTTCTGTGTAGCCTGTCAGTTTCCGCTTTCTGCCAGCTTGATTACTTCCTGCGCGATGATTCGTGCAGAGTCGGGCAAAGCCAACTTGGCTATATTCTCACTTAGTTCTTTCAGTTTCCGGTCGTCAGCTACTGTGCTCAGGGCTACTTCCATTAACTTTGCTTCCGCTTCGCTGTCTTTTACATAGATGGCGGCTTGTTTGTCTACCAGTGCCAGTGCATTCTTGGTCTGATGATCTTCTGCCACATTAGGCGAAGGAACCAGAACCACAGGCTTGTGCAACAGACAAAACTCTGAAATAGAGCCGGCTCCCGCGCGTGAAATCACGAGGTCGGAAGCCGCGTAAGCGGCTGCCATATCTTTGATGAAGTCCGTCACATGCAGATTCGGAAGCTCTCCTGCTGCCCGTACGGCTTCTGTCACCTGCGGATAGTAATATTTTCCGGTCTGCCAGATGAACTGTATATCGTTGTTTTCTCTAATTGTGGCTAAGGCAGCAGTCAGCGTATTATTAATGGTACGTGCGCCAAGGCTGCCGCCTACAATCAGAATTGTCTTCTTATCCGGTTGCAGATTGAAGGAACGCAGTGCCGCGCCTTTTTCCGGCATATCCTTCGTCAGATTCTGGCGAACAGGATTTCCGGTCATTATAATCTTATCGGCAGGAAAGAACTTTTCCATTCCATCATAAGCGACACAAATAGCCTTTGCTTTTTGTGCCAGCAACTTATTCGTGACTCCGGCATACGAGTTCTGTTCCTGAATCAGAGTCGGCACTCCCATCATTCCGGCAGTTTTGAGTGTCGGTCCGCTGGCGTATCCTCCTACGCCTACCGCTACTTGCGGGCGGAAGTTTTTGATGATGCTGCGCGCTTTCCATTGGCTGCGTGCCAGTTTGATCAGTACGGATACGTTTTTCCATAAATGTTTGCGGTCGAAACCGGCTATCGGTAGCCCGATAATTTTATAGCCTGCATCGGGAACCCGCTGCATCTCCATACGTCCTTCGGCGCCCACAAATAAGATTTTTGCGTCCGGTCGCAGCTCTATTATAGCGTTGGCGATAGATACGGCAGGGAAGATATGTCCTCCTGTGCCTCCACCGCTGATGATAATTCTAAGTTCTTTTTCCATAATAATCCTTTCTTTCTATCCGTTCATCTTCATTTACTGCTATCATGTTCATCCTCAAACTTGGCATCGCTGTTCAGAATCTGTGCAGTGGGTTCGGCGGCGGCTTGTGCCTCCGAAGTAGCTGTTCCGGCTTCTATCTGCATCTGAATCTGTGCATCATGCGCTTTCTGTTCTTCCAGATGAGCGGTATATCGGCTCACGCTTAATATCATTCCGATATAAGCGCAGTTGATCAGTGTACTTGTACCTCCCTTGCTGACCAAAGGCAGGGGCTGGCCTGTTACGGGGAACAGTCCCACGGCAACCATCATATTCAGTATCGCCTGCGATACCAGCAGCAAAGCGATACCCATGACAAGGAAGGCGGGAAAGGTCCGTTCGCACTTTTGCGCGATGCGTCCCGCCCGCATCAGCAGACAGAGGTAGAGGAATACGACAAATATACCTCCTATCAATCCCATTTCTTCGATGACAATCGCAAAGATAAAGTCGGAGAATGCCTGACTGAGGAAATCACGCTGGATGGAGTTTCCCGGTCCTTTGCCCACTACGTGACTGGTAGCGATGGCAATACGGGCATGGGCGATCTGTGCGTCTTTGTCTATATCGAATTTGGCTGCGGGCACTTCGTCTTTATCAAAAAAGCCTTTGATACGGTTCTGCCAAGTCTCCAGACGATGAAGTCCGGGGGTATTGTGCAGTGTTTTGGCAGGGATGGCGACTACCGTACCTACACCGAGTGCGACAATCAGCACAAGTCCTCCTGCCAACAGAAGGAGTTTCTTTGCCGCTACCCGTCCGATGAACATCATCATGAATACGACACCGAACAGCAACATGGCTGTCGACAGGTTTTCCGGAGCAATCAGCAAAAGGACCAGTCCGGTAAGGATCATGATGTACTTAAAGGCTTTGGGGTTGGCTCCTTCTTCATCCTGCCTCTTGGACAGGATGAACGAAACGGCAATGATGACAGCCATCTTTGCCAGTTCCGAAGGCTGGAATTGCAGTCCCATAAAGGTCATCCAGCGGGCTGCCCCATTGACACGGTCGCCTGTAATGATACCCATCAGCGTGACGAATGCCAGCAGAACGAGGGAAATCGGATACAGGAAGACGGGGAATACCTGGAACCATTTGTAGGGGACGTTATGCAGAAATACCACTACTACGGCACCCACCATCAGGATGATGGAGTGCTGTGTTATCGGTCCCCAGTGGTCGCCACTTTTGTACGTCAGCGTCGATGCTGCCGAAAACACCTCGATAATCGAGATGAGGCAGAGACAGAGGAAGATAATCCAGATTACCTTGTCGCCTTTAAATATGCTCTTTAATAAATCCATTTTATAATTCTCTTACATATTTCTTAAACTGATCACCGCGGTCTTCGTAACTCTTGAAGAGGTCGAATGAGGCGCAGCAGGGGCTTAACAATACGGTTTCTCCTTTCTTTGCCAGTTTGTAGGCTGCTTCTACTGCATCCTTCATTCCGGTCTGCACATCGGCTACGGGCAGTCCGAAACGGTCGAAAAAGTCGTGCAGCTTTTCGTTGTGCAGTCCCAGATAAACCAGTGCCGAGCACTTTTCACGTACCAGATCTTCTATTTCCGTATAGTCGTTGCCTTTGTCTTTGCCGCCCAGTATCAGCACTGTCTTGGTGGTCATGCTTTGCAGGGCATACCAGCAAGAGTTGACATTGGTCGCTTTTGAGTCGTTGATGAAGTCGATACCGCGTACGCGCGCTACTTTCTCCAGGCGATGTTCCACTCCCTTGAAGTCGGAGAGCGCCTTGCGGATATTTTCTTTAGTGATACCTGCCAGGTTTGCCGAGATACCGGCAGCCAGCGAGTTGTAAAGATTGTGCTGTCCGGTCAGTGCCAGTTCCTCCTGCTCCATGTTGAAGGCGATGGGCTCGGTAATCTTCACTTCGTGATCTTCTACGTATGCGATGGCTCCGTCTTCCTTCACGGCTGCGAAAGGATACAGATGAGCTTTCAGACCGTGCTTTGCCAGTTCCTGTTTGATGATCGGGTCATCGTTCCAGAAGATGAAAGCGTCGTCCGTTGTCTGGTTTTGCGTAATACGGAATTTGGCATCGATGTAGTTCTGCATACAATGGTCGTATCGGTCCAGATGGTCCGGAGTGATATTCATCAGTACGGCAATATTGGCACGGAAGTTATACATATTGTCCAGTTGGAAAGAGCTGAGTTCGATGATATAATAGTCATGATGCTCTTCGGCTACTTGCAAAGCCAGGCTCTTGCCGATATTTCCGGCCAGTCCTACATTCAGATCTGCACTCTTAAAGATGTGGTAGATCAGGGAAGTAGTCGTTGTCTTTCCATTAGAACCGGTGATACAGATCATTTTTGCATCGGTATAGCGTCCGGCAAACTCGATTTCGGAGATAACCGGTGTGCCTTGGGCTTTCAGTTTCAGGATCAGCGGGGCGTCATTCGGGATACCGGGGCTTTTAATCACCTCATCGGCATTCAGAATGAGTTCTTCGGTATGATGTCCTTCCTCCCAGGCAATATGGTGGCTGTCCAGAAGGTCCTTATACTTATCCTTGATAGCGGACATATCCGAAACAAATGTTTCAAATCCTTTTACTTTGGCGAGTACGGCTGCACCAGCGCCGCTTTCACCGGCTCCTAAAATTACAATTCTTTTCATTTACAGTAATGTGCTATTGCTGTCCGACAGGCAGACGCTTCTCTCTTCCTTTTCATCCTTCCTTTTTCGCTCGTCGGCTGCGCACATCTTTTTAAAGTTAATAATCGGGTTAATACTCTCAACTATATTAATGTTACAAATATCCTGCATTGGGCAGTCTGTTTGTTCTCATCGTATTTTTAATGTAATAATCGTTATCGCTGCCAGTACAATCGTTACAATCCAGAAACGGACGGTAATCTTTGATTCGTGGAACAGCTGGTCGGGCTTCGTGAACTTCACCGTACATCCCGGTTCTACCAGACTCATCGAAGTACGGAAATGATCGTGTATAGGAGTTCGTTTGAACAACCGCTGTTTTACTCCCTTCCGCTTACCTATCTTATAGTAGAAGCGTTGCAGTATGACTGACAGATTCTCTACCAGAAATACACCGCAGAGAATCGGTATCAGCAATTCTTTGTGGATGATAATGGCAAATACGGCAATGATACCACCAATGGTCAGGCTGCCTGTGTCTCCCATGAATACTTGTGCCGGATAGGCGTTGTACCATAAGAAACCGATCAATGCACCGATAAAGGCACAAATGTAGATTACCAGTTCTTCCGATCCCGGAATGTACATGATATTCAGATAGCTGGCAAATTCGATGTGTGACGATACGTACGCCAGTATTCCCAGCGTGGCACCGATAATGGCGGAGTTTCCGGCTGCCATACCGTCCATGCCGTCATTCAGGTTAGCCCCGTTCGAAACGGCGGTTACAACGAAGATCGTAATGATCACGAACAGGAACCATCCGGCTGTCTGTGCATGTTCGCCCATAAAGCCCACCAGGTCGGCATAATCTAAGTTGTTACTTTTAAAGAAAGGAATAGTGGTTTGGGTAGATTTTAAATCATTGGTTCCGTGAATCACTTCCATTTCCTGTCCCGGTGTATGAACCTCGATGTTTTCGCGGATAACTACATCCGGACTCAGATACAGGGTTAAGCCTACAATCAGCCCCAGACCCACCTGACCGATGATTTTGAACTTACCGTGCAAGCCTTCCTTGTCTTTCTTGAATATTTTGATATAGTCGTCGGCAAAACCGAGTGATCCCAGCCATACAGTGGTGATCAGCATCAATATCATGTATATATTATCCAGCTTACCCAATAGCAGGCAAGGTATAAGGATGGCTACAATGATGATGACACCTCCCATGCTTGGTACGCCTACTTTGTTGACACCGAACGGGTCGGTCTTGGCGTCACGCTGTGTTTCCGTGATTTGCTTCTTTTTAAGCAGATTGATGAATTTGTCTCCCCATATACTCGATATAAGCAATGCGAGGATAACAGCCATCAAAGCACGGAATGAGGTGTAACCGAACATTCCCGCTCCGGGAAAATTAAGCTTGTGCAGCCATTCAAACAGATAGTATAACATCTCTTTTCTATTTACAATTTATAGCCTGCAATTTACAGTTTCTCATTGTTGCCCCACGCTTGATAAGATGCTGTCTATTGCAAATAATTATATGTTGTCAATTAAATATTTCCTTCAAAACTTCCTTGTCGTCAAAGTGGTGTTTCACTCCTTTGATTTCCTGATAGTTTTCGTGCCCTTTTCCGGCAACGAGTATCACGTCTCCTTTTTCTGCAAGCATGCAAGCCGTGCGGATCGCTTCTTTCCGGTCGGCGATGCTGAGCGTTTTTCTCATATCTTCCGCATCCAGTCCGGCAAGCATATCGTTGATAATCTCCTGTGGCTCTTCAAAACGCGGATTGTCCGATGTGATAATCACCCGGTCACTGGCTTTCGCTGCTTCCTTTGCCATGATGGGGCGTTTCCCCTTATCGCGGTTGCCGCCGGCACCTACTACGGTGATCACTTTTCCTTTGCCTTCGAGTACTCCATGAATGGCGTTCAATACATTCACCAACGCGTCCGGAGTATGTGCATAGTCAACGATGGCCGTTACCCCTTTCGGAGAACGGATGGCATCGAAACGTCCGGCTACCGGATGGAGCGTACTGAGCGCAAGAAGTACATCTTCCTCTTTTTTGCCCAATAATACGGCTGCTCCAAATACCGCCAACAGATTGGATGCATTGAACTTGCCGATAAACTGAACGGCCAGCTCATGATTATTGAAATCGAGCAGCATTCCTTCAAAATGGGATTCTATGACCCGGCCTTTGAAGTCGCTGAGGCTTCTTAATGAATAGGTGTAGACCTTGGAACGTGTATTTTGTGTCATCACCAGCCCGTTCTTATCGTCAAGGTTGGTGAGGCTGAAAGCGTTTTTAGGCATATCGTCAAAGAACTTTTTCTTTGCCTTCAGATAGTTCTCTACCGTTTTGTGATAATCCAGATGATCGCGCGTCAGATTCGTGAAGATACCTCCCGCAAACTTTAATCCGCTGATACGTTTTTGAGCGATGGAATGTGAACTGACTTCCATAAAGACGTACTTGCATCCTTCGTCCGCCATTTGCCCCAACAAGCGGTTGAGCGTGATAGGGTCGGGGGTGGTATGTTCTGTCGGAATCGGCTGATCGTCGATATAGTTGCAGACAGTAGAGATTAATCCCACTTTATATCCGAAGTAGCGGAATGTATTATATAATAAGGTGGCGATGGTTGTCTTGCCATTTGTTCCCGTCACACCGACCAGTTCGAATTGTGAAGTCGGATTACCGTAGAATGTCGTTGCAATCTTTCCTACTGCATCTTCGCTGTCTTTCACTTGGATATAAGTGATTCCTGCTACGGGTTCCTCCGGTATATCTTCGCAGAGGATGGCAGTCGCTCCCTTCTGAATGGCAGCGGGGATATAGGCGTGACCATCGGTCTGCGTGCCGCGCATCGCCATAAACAGCTGTCCGGCTTCTACCAGACGGGAGTCAATGTTGACTCCGGTGATCTCTATCCTTGAATCTCCGGTCACTTGCACCGGCTGGATTGCTTTCAGTAACTCGTTTAATAACATATCTGTCCTACTTAATTTAATTCTTAATGCAACGTAAGCGTAATCGTCTGCCCTTTTCTTGCAACACTGCCGTTGGCTATCGACTGGCTTTTTACTTTCCCGACTCCCACCAGATTGACTTTCAATCCTTTGCTTTCCAATAGATAAACAGCATCTTTCGCTCCCATGCCTACGACGCTTGGCACGAAGTTCTGCATGATACCCCGGCTTTCAAGAACTACCGCCTGAGGGGCGGGATGGGTGCTTCCCCATACTTCTTTTCCCGAATCGGTGATTTTTCCCTGTATCTTTATATTCAGTTCTTCCAACACCCGTTGCGTTTCCCTCATTTCTCCTGCCTTAACGTTCGGGATGACTACCGTATTCGTATCAATGGCACTTGTGAGTGGCAAGCGCAGGTCTTTGGCATACACTCTTTCTGCGATCTTGCTGAATACGCTACCTGCCATCAAACCTCCCGAAGCGGGCAAACCGGGTTTCTGGATCGAAACAATCATACTGTACTTCGGCTCTTCCGATGGGAAGTATCCGCAGAAGCTGACGAGATAATTGGTTCTTCCTGTCTTGTAGCCGGCTGCTCCCTGCGAAACCTGTGCTGTTCCGGTCTTACCGGACACATGGAACTGCTTGCTTCCTGCCGGTTTGGCAAGTCCTTCACCTACCACTTTCCGCAGGATTTCCCGTATTTGTGCCAGCGTCTTGTCCGAACAGATCTTGGGATTGATGATTTCCGTCGGATATTCCTTTATCACTTCTCCGTCTCTGACGGCGGCTTTTACAAACTTCGGACGTATGGATACTCCGTTATTGGCTATTGCATTATAGAATGTCAGAATATTGATCGGTGGAACCTGCGTTTCATAGCCGATGCTCATCCATGGCAAAGTCGTTTTTGAAAAATAGCGTTCTTTCGGACCACGAATATTCGGCTTTCCTTCTCCGGATATTTGCAGGTGGAGTGGCTGGTCGATGCTCATCCGTTTCAGTCCGTCCACAAACTTCTGCGGGTTGCTTCCGTAAAAGTTCTCGATGATGCTGGAAGTTCCGACATTGGACGATACTCCCAAAATCTCGGTAACAGTCAGTTTGCCGTATCCGCCTCGATGCCAGTTGTGGTCTTTCATGACACGGCCATGCATCGGCTTTTGTCCGTTGCCGGTGTCTACGATATAGTCCGGAGTGATTTTTCCGTCTTCCAGAGCTACCATGATAGAGGCTGTCTTGAAGGTAGAACCCGGTTCGAGCATATCGCTGATTGCATTGTTGCGTACTTCATAATATTCACCGTCTCTGCCTTGCGTCATATTGACGATGGCTTTTACTTCTCCGGTTGCAACTTCCATCAATACGACTACACCCACGGTGGCGTTCAGCTCTTTCAGCTTGTCTACCAATGCTTTTTCGCAAATATCCTGCATACCTACATCGATGGTGGTGATCAGGTCGCAACCGTCGATCGGGGCGACATCGACAATGTTCAGGTATTTGTTCATCACCTTTTGGCGGTGAGTCAGCCCGTCACGTCCTTTCAGAATCGTATCGAACGCGAGTTCTATACCGTTCTTTGCTCCTTGGGCTGTATCGGCATATACATCTCCCAGGGTACGGGCTGCCAATGAGCCGAAAGGTTTCTTGCGCTGATTATATGCCAACTCCTTGAATCCTCCCTTATAGCGGTTCAGACAGAAGACAGGCAGACGTTTCACCTCTTTATATTGTATATAAGAGATACGCTTCGGGTAGATCAGGTAGTTACGGCTTTTGGCCTGACGTCCTTTTTGAAGGTGTGCCTTGAATTGTGCCGCACTTCTGTCGGGGAATATCTTATGCAGTCCGATGCAAATCGAATCCATATTGGCTTTGAGGATGGAATCCCGACGTGCCTGATCCTTCTTTCTTCTTTTTTCGTCCTTTTCACCGGACATAAAGTCCATGTAGATTCTGTATTCAGGCAGTGAACTTGCCATCAGTTTACCGTCAGAAGAAATAATGTTTCCGCGGTTAGGTTTCACCGTCACGTTTTCTTTTACGAAACGATCGGCTACGTCCTGCCAGTACTGTCGTTCGGCAAACATGGTCACGCCTGCCTTGACGACAATTGCTACTCCTATCAGTGCCATGATCAGAATGACAAAGAAGTAACGGGTCATTATATTTTTCTTATTTACTGCCACAGTGCTTATTCTCTTTTAAGACTCTCCACTTACACCTTATTTAATAAGGTAAGGCGGGTTGGTAGAGGTCTGCAAATCACTTTCCTTGTTTGATATATACTCTTCGATGCGTGACTGACGGCTTTTCTCCATCAGCTCCGAACTACGGGTCAACGCATCGTATTTAATGTCGATTAATTCTTTTTTCAACCGGTCGATCTCGATCTGTTGTTGCTGGCTCGCATAGCGGTTATGGATGTAGAAGATGATGAATACCATAATCAGCACCAACAGCTTCGTCTGCCGGCGGAAAAAGTCTGTGGCGAGGATATCTCCTCCCAGAATACTTTTCAATGAGGTACGTTTTTTCTTTTTGCCCTCTTCTGCTTTTTTGTTTACTGCTTCTTCTTCCATATCTGAGATTATTTCTTCTCTGCGATTCGTAATTTGGCACTTCTCGACCGTGGATTTCTTTCTATCTCCGCTTCATCGGGGACAATCACTTTATTGTTGACCAACCGGAACGGAGTTTGCAGGTTTCCAAAGAAGTCGGTTTCCGCTTTCCCTTCTACGTTTCCTGTTTTCATTATATTCTTCACCATGCGGTCTTCCAGTGAGTGATACGTGATCACTACAAGGCGCCCCCCCGGTTTGAGCGCTTCGGTGGCTGCTGCCAGCATTTCTTTCAGTGCTTCCATTTCCTGATTCACTTCAATGCGGAGTGCCTGAAAAACTTTCGCCAGTTCTTTCTTCTCCCGTTCGCGTCCGAAAAGCGGCTTGATGATTTCCAGAAACTCGCCGATAGTCCGGATAGGCTGTCCGTTTCTGGCCTTCACGATGACGGATGCCAGTTTGCGGCTGTTCTTCAGTTCACCGTACAGATAGAAGATGTTTGCGAGCCGTTCTTCTTCGTATGTGTTGACGATGTCGGCGGCAGTTAGTCCTGCACGTTTGTTCATGCGCATATCCAGCGCTCCGTCAAAACGGAATGAGAAGCCACGCTCGCTGTCGTCGAAATGGTGGGAGGACACGCCGAGGTCGGCGAGGATTGCGTCCACCTGTTCGATGTCATGATACCGCAGGAAATTCTGCAAATAGCGGAAGTTGCTGCGTACAAAGGTGAAGTGGGGATCATTGACGATATTCCGTTCGGCATCCTCGTCCTGATCGAATCCCAGCAGGCGCCCGCCTTCTCCAAGGCGTGAAAGAATCTCGCGCGAATGCCCTGCTCCTCCGAAGGTAACGTCTACATACGTTCCGTCCGGATGAATATTCATTCCGTCAACGCTTTCTTTTAGCAGTACGGGTACGTGGTATGTCAACTCATCTTTCTCCATCTTGTCTATTTTCATCGTTCATAATCTCTTCTAATGCTGCACCGAACTCTTCGGGGGACATGAACGGTTGTTCTGCCCGTTCTTTGGCCCAAATCTCTATCTTGTTGTCGATACCGATAAAGCGTATATCTCCACGGATATTACAAATCTGTAAGTAACGCTTCGGGATCAGTATGCGTCCGTTGCTGTCGGGCGTAACTACTTCGACGTCACTCACAAACTGTCTGAAAATGAGCTGGTGTTTGCTATTCCATTTGTTCAGCCTGCTTCGGAGCTCATTCAGCTCCTCGTTCCACACGCTCTCGGGGTACAGTGTCAGGCAGTCCTGAAATACGTCTTTACGCATAATAAGTCTCTCTTCGGAAGCAGCTTGCAGTTGCTTCCTGAAAGTAGCGGGGATGAACACTCTTCCTTTGGCGTCCGCCCTGACTTCAATATTGCCTAAAAAACGTATCATTTACCTTATTATAATAAGAGAGCGTAAAAGTAGGAAATTCCCCACAATTCCCCACAATTTTCCATAAAAATCTTTTAGATAAGTTTTCAACCGATTGTTAAATGCTTATTTACTTGAAAAAGATGCGGTTTGGGAAATGCTTTATTAGTGGGCGAAAACGGAAAGATGCGGCGCTTTTTTGTTTGTATTGAGGAAGAATCTTTTTTATCGAAAGAGAGGCTTTCTTTCTTTGCGAGGGAGGTTTGCACGACACCCGGGTCTCGGTATGTATGACACCCGGGTGTCAGGACGTACAACACCCGGGTGTCAGTATGCTCGACATCCGGGTGTCATATAGGAGGGATTAGTAAAAAAGGCAGAAGGTATGGTAACTCTTCTGCCTTAAACTAACACAATTAAAAATCTGCACTAAAAATATCTAACTTGGAATTGATAAATAATATAGTTAAAGGTTTAGCGAAAGTCTTTCAGTTCTTCCTGCAATTTCTGGCGGGTGAAGAAGATACGGCTCTTCACGGTGCCCAGCGGGAGGTTCAGCTTTTCAGCGATTTCGCGGTACTTGAAGCCGGAAACGTGCATAGCGAACGGAACTCTATATTCTTTCGGGAGCGCGTTGACTACCCGATGCATTTCTTTCAGGTCGTACGTTCTTTCCGTACTTTCAAAGCCGGTGTCTTGCGGCAGGTTCAGATGATAAAGATTATCGGTCTGATCGATGAATGTCTGGTCGCGAACTACTTTACGGTAGTTGTTGATAAAGATATTGCGCATGATGGTATACATCCATCCTTTGAAATTTGTGTCGGGCATATATTTATCCTCATTGTCTAATGCTTTGAGTGATGTCTCCTGCAACAAATCGTTTGCTTCTTCGCGGTCAGTTGTCAGTTTGTATGCGAAGCGGAGTAACTCATCCTGTACTCCTACTAAATCTTTTCTGAAGCTTAAACTTTTCATATACGTTGCTTTTAAAAAGTGAATATTCGTTTGTATTTTTCGATGGTGCAAGTTTACGGCATTTCTGATAATGAGATAGGGTATGAACCGACAAAATTTAGGGGAAAAACTATCCGCGGATAGTTTTTAGGTGGTATTTGATAGTTTTTGGGTGTTCTTTTTTCAAGTTGCAAACTTAAATCCTGCATTTTCTGGCAAATTATTGCGATTAATAAAAAAGAACCGTTAATTTTGTGGCATCATTTTTATTTGAAAAGAATGACTGATGACTCTTTATTTTTAATCGATGTCGATAAGATACTTCGGACGAAAGCTCCGAAGCAATATAAGTACATCCCTAAGTTTGTGGTTTCTTATCTGAAGAAAATAGTTCATCAGGACGAGATTAATGTGTTCCTGAATGAATCGAAAGATAAACTGGGAGTGGATTTCCTTGAAGCATGCATGGAGTTCCTTGATGCGAAAGTGGAGGTGAAAGGTATAGAGAACCTGCCGAAAGAAGGATTGTATACCTTTGTGTCCAATCACCCGCTGGGAGGACAGGATGGAGTGGCTCTAGGCTATGTGCTGGGGCGCCATTATGACGGGAAAGTAAAGTATCTGGTGAATGACCTGCTGATGAACCTTCGCGGTTTGGCCCCACTTTGTGTTCCTATCAATAAGACAGGAAAGCAGGCAAAGGACTTTCCCAAGATGGTGGAAGCCGGGTTCCAGTCCGACGACCAGATGATCATGTTTCCTGCGGGACTTTGCTCGCGGCGTCAGAACGGAGTGATCCGTGATCTGGAATGGAAGAAGACATTCATTATAAAAAGCATACAGGCGAAGCGGGACGTAGTTCCCGTTCATTTTGGTGGCAGAAACTCTGATTTCTTCTACAATCTGGCGAATGTTTGTAAGGCACTGGGTATTAAATTCAATATTGCTATGCTGTATCTGGCGGACGAGATGTTTAAGAACCGCCACAAAACCTTTACTGTCACTTTTGGAAAACCGATTCCCTGGCAGACTTTCGATAAATCGAAGACTCCTGCGCAGTGGGCGGAGTATGTGAAGGACATTGTATATAAACTGTAACTGATAGAACACTATAACAAGAATATGGAAGAGATTATTAAACCGGTGAGCAAAGAACTGCTGAAAGCAGAGTTGACGGAAGATAGACGCTTGCGAATGACCAATAAAAGTAATAATCAGATTTATATTATTACCCATCAGAATGCACCTAATGTGATGCGTGAAATTGGTCGTTTAAGAGAAATTGCCTTTCGTGCTGCGGGTGGAGGAACGGGCCTGTCGATGGATATCGACGAATACGACACGATGGAACACCCATATAAGCAGTTGATCGTATGGAATCCGGAGGCGGAAGAAATATTAGGTGGTTACCGGTATTTGCTTGGAACGGATGTGCGCTTTGACGAAGCTGGGGCTCCGATTCTGGCTACTTCTCACATGTTTCATTTCTCGGATGCGTTTATAAAGGAATATCTGCCTCAGACCATTGAGTTGGGACGCTCTTTTGTGACGCTGGAATATCAGTCTACACGTGCCGGCAGTAAAGGTCTGTTTGCGTTGGATAATCTGTGGGACGGATTGGGAGCGCTGACAGTGGTGATGCCGAATGTGAAGTACTTCTTTGGCAAGGTGACTATGTATCCCAGCTATCATCGTCGTGGACGCGACATGATTCTGTACTTCCTTAAGAAGCATTTTAATGATCGGGAAGAGTTGGTTACACCGATGGAACCGCTGATTCTGGAAACTTCCGACGAGGAACTGAGAACGTTGTTCTGCAAGGATACCTTTAAAGAGGATTATAAGATATTGAATACGGAGATTCGCAAGCTGGGTTATAATATCCCGCCGCTGGTCAATGCCTATATGAGTTTAAGCCCTACCATGCGTATGTTCGGGACGGCTATCAACTATGAGTTTGGTGACGTGGAAGAGACCGGTATCCTGATTGCTGTAGATGAAATCCTTGAAGACAAGCGAATCCGGCACATCCAGACGTTTATAGAAAGTCATCCGGATGCGCTGAAAATGCCTTGTGAGAGCGAAGGGGTGTTTACTCCTAAGGTGGTTACACCGCAGGAAGGCTGTTGCCATTAATTTTCCGGTAAAGATCGAGTGCGAAGACATCGGTCATTCCAGATATATAATCAAGTACCGCCTGTATTCTTTCGTAGAGTACGGGCGATTTTATATTGTATTGGTCGGAAACGCGGTTGGTTAAAAGTTCGGAGTAAGCTTTTTCTTTTCCCGGTAAGGTGACGGCATCTACCATCAATTCCAGCAAAGTGCTGATGATACGGAAGCCTGCCAGCTCGATGTCCAGTACATCTTGCGAACGATAAATTCTTTTCAGTGATATTTCCGCACAATGATTGTAAGCGGCTGCCGGACCTTCGGCGATGTGCTTGATGAGCGCTCCTTCGAAAGTTCCTGCCAGTATTTCCTGCTCGTGTTCCAGAAAGACACGGGTGCACTCGCGGACTAACAGACCGATAACAGAAGAACGCAGATAGGCTATCTGTTCATTGATATCATTGACTATTTGGAAAGTACTTCGGAGACGGGATTGCCGGTCTTCGGAGAAAAACGCCATCAACAGTTCCTTGGTCTCGTCTGTAGTGATAATCTTTAGTTTATGGGCGTCTTCGATATCCATCATCTGATAACAGATGTCATCTGCTGCTTCTACCAGATACACTAGCGGGTGTCGCGCATACTTTAACGGTTGTTCGCTAAGCTGGATGAGTCCCAGCTCGGTTGCGATTTTGCGGTAGCTTTCTTCCTCACTGACAAAGAAGCCGAACTTGGATTTTTTGCCTGCAAGGCTCGATGAAAAGGGGTATTTTACGATGGAGGCAAGCGTTGAATATGTTAAGACGAATCCTCCTCTGCGGCGTCCTTCGAACTGGTGAGTGAGGATGCGGAAAGCGTTCGCATTTCCTTCGAAATGTGTCAAATCTTCCCATTCCATCGGAGAAAGTTGCTCTCCGTCCGGCTGCTTTTCCTGTAGCCTTTGTCCTTTTCCTTCTGAAAAGAACGTAGAGATAGCCCGTTCGCCGGAATGCCCGAAAGGCGGATTGCCTAAGTCATGTGCCAGGCAGGCGGCCGATACGATTGAGCCGATTTCCGGCAGGAAGGAACTTTCCAGTTCCGGTTGGCGTTCCAGGATTGCTTTGGCTACATCGTTGCCCAAAGACCGTCCTACGCAAGATACTTCAAGGCTGTGCGTCAGTCGGTTGTGTACGAAGATACTACCGGGCAGCGGGAATACCTGTGTTTTGTTCTGCAGGCGGCGGAACGGTGCGGAAAATATGAGGCGGTCATAGTCCCGTTGGAACTCGGAACGGTTCTCTTGCCGTTCTTCGTGAAACTCTTCCATTCCGAAGCGTTTGGCTGATATTAGTTGTTTCCAATTCATCATTTTATTTACTATTTGGCTGATTACAATTTGCAAATTGGTTGTTACCACATTATTTAACTGCAAACTTAACTAATTTTCAGTTCAAAATGTGTATTTTCGCCCGTTAAATAGTAAATGTGCATTTATGAACGTTCAAGTTATCAATAAATCGAAGCATCCGCTTCCGGCTTACGCCACTGAGTTATCTGCAGGAATGGATATCCGTGCTAATCTTTCTGAACCTATCACATTGGCGCCATTGCAGCGTTGCCTGGTGCCGACAGGAATCTATATTGCTCTTCCACAAGGATTTGAAGCTCAGGTTCGTCCCCGTAGCGGATTGGCCATCAAAAAGGGTATTACCGTGCTCAACTCTCCGGGAACGATTGATGCGGACTATCGTGGAGAAGTCTGCATTATTCTGGTCAACCTTTCTTCCGAACCTTTTGTGATCGAGGACGGGGAACGTATTGCCCAGATGGTGATCGCAAGACATGAGCAGGCTGTATGGCAGGAAGTGGAAGTGCTGGATGAAACAGAACGCGGAGCAGGGGGCTTCGGACATACAGGACGAGGATAAGTACCATAAAAAGAGAAAATGAACAAGAAAAATAGTATATGGCTTTTGGTTGCTGTATGGACATTGGTTTCGTGCGGAACGGTGAAAAGTACAAGGGAAAAGCCAGCTGTCGCTTTGGCGCAGTCTTCGCTAACGTCCGAACAGCAGCGGAAATATGATTATTTCTTTCTGGAAGCTATGCGCCTGAAAGAAAAGAAGGATTATGCGTCTGCTTTCGGATTATTGCAGCATTGTCTGGATATTCATCCGAATGCGGCTTCTGCGCTTTATGAGGTTTCGCAGTATTATATGTTTCTCCGTCAGGTGCCGCAAGGGCAAGAGGCGCTGGAAAAGGCTGTGGCGAATGCGCCGGATAACTACTGGTATAGTCAGGGGCTGGCATCTTTGTATCAGCAGCAGAACGAACTGGATAAGGCTATCACCCTGTTGGAACAGATGGTGGTACGTTTCCCTGCCAAGCAGGACCCGCTTTTCAACCTTTTGGACCTGTATGGCCGACAGGAAAAGTATGATAAAGTCATCTCTACTTTAAACCGTCTTGAAAAGCACATGGGCAAGAATGAACAGTTATCCATGGAGAAGTTTCGTATCTATCTTCAGATGAAGGATGACAAGAAAGCTTTTCAGGAAATAGAAAGTCTGGTACAGGAATATCCGATGGATATGCGTTATCAGGTCATTTTGGGGGACGTATATCTTCAGAATGGCAAGAAGCAGGAGGCTTATGACGTTTATCAGAAGGTGCTGGCTGCGGAACCCGATAATCCGATGGCTATCTTCTCGATGGCTTCTTACTATAAACAGACAGGGCAGGAAGAACTCTACCAACAGCAGTTGGATACACTGTTGCTGAATAAGAAGGTGACTCCTGATACCAAAGTGGGCGTCATGCGTCAGATGATTGTGGAAAATGAACAGGCCGATAAGGACAGTACGCAGATCATCGCTTTGTTTGACCGGATCATGAAGCAGGAGCAGGATGATCCTCAGATTCCGATGCTTTATGCGCAATATCTGTTGTCCAAGAATATGGAGGCGGAGTCAGTCCCCGTCTTGGAACAGGTGGTTGACCTGGACCCTACCAATAATGCTGCCCGTATGATGCTGATCGGTGCTGCGGTAAAAAAAGAAGATTATAAGCAGATTATCAAAGTCTGCGAGCCGGGTATTGAAGCGACTCCGGATGCGCTGGAATTTTATTATTATCTGGCTGTTGCCTATAATCAGGCGGAGAAACCGGATAGTGTGATAAGCATCTGCAAGAGAGCGCTGGAACATAAGACGGCTGACGGTAAAAAAGAAATCGTTTCGGAGTTCTACTCTATTCTGGGGGATATGTATCATACGCAGAAGCAGATGAAGGAGGCTTATGCCGCCTATGACTCGGCGTTGGTGTACAACCCTTCCAATATTGGCGCACTGAACAACTATGCCTATTATCTGTCAGTAGAGCGTCGTGATCTGGATAAAGCGGAAGAAATGAGCTATAAGACCGTAAAGGCTGAGCCCAATAATGCCACTTATCTGGATACGTATGCCTGGATTCTCTTTGAAAAGGGGAACTATGCGGAAGCTCGTATTTACATCGATAACGCCATGAAAAGTGAGGGCGGCGATAAGAGTGATGTGATTGTAGAACATTGCGGAGATATCTATTATATGACCGGAGATGTGGACGGCGCGCTTACCTACTGGAAGAAAGCACTGGAAATGGGCAGTGAGTCGAAAACATTGAAACAGAAAATAGAAAAGAAAAAATACATTGCAGAATGAAAAGAATCGCTTATTTTTTGTTGATTGCAGTCGTATTGGTAGGTTGTAAGAGTTCAAAGCGTCTGACGGCGACAAAGGTGCCGGAAGTTACTGCTTCCGAAGCAGCTATTCCCAGCTATCTGGCTTCCAGACTTCAGCTGACGATTCCGGGTAAAGGCGGAAGTATGTCAGTGGGCGGTACCATGAAGATGAAGAGCCGTGAACGGGTACAGATTTCCTTGCTGATGCCTATTCTCCGTACGGAATTGGCACGCATCGAGGTGACTCCTACTGAAGTATTATTCGTCGACCGGATGAACAAGCGGTTTGTACGCGCAACCAAAAATGAATTGAAAGAAATATTATCGAAGAATGTAGAGTTCTCCCAATTGGAGAAATTGCTGACTGACGCTTCTAAACCCGGAGGAAAGACTGAACTATCCGGGAAAGACCTGGGAATCCCCAAACTGGAGAAAGCGAAAGTACAACTTTATGATTTTTCGACCAAAGAACTTTCAATCACTCCGACAGAAGTTACTTCCAGATACCGTCAGGTCTCTTTGGAAGAATTAATGAAAATGCTGGTAGCTTTATTATGATAAAACGTCTCTTTGTAATTCTGGTAAGCAGCCTTTGGCTGGCAATTCCGCTTTCTGCTCAATCGAACAAGCTGATTCGTGAGCTGGAAGGTAAGCGCGGTGCTCTGCAGAAGCAGATCGCCGAGACGGAGTCGATTTTACAGAATACAAAGAAGGACGTAGGCAGTCAGTTGAACGGACTGGCGGCACTGACGGGACAGATTGAAGAACGAAAACGGTATATCCTTGCGATCAATAACGATGTGGAGACTATCGAACGCGAATTAGTGTCATTGAACCGCCAGCTGAATAGTCTTGAAAAAGACCTGAAAGAGAAAAAGAAGAAGTACGAAGCATCTGTCCAGTACCTCTATAAGAATAAATCGATTGAAGAGAAACTGATGTTTATCTTCTCCGCCAAGAACCTGGGACAAACTTATCGTCGTATGCGTTATGTGCGTGAATATGCCACCTACCAGCGTCTGCAGGGAGAGGAAATATTAAAGAAGCAGGAGCAGATACGGAAGAAAAAAGCAGAACGTCAGCAAGTGAAAGCCGCCAAAGAGGGACTGCTGAAAGAACGTGAGAACGAAAAGGCGAAACTGGAAGCTCAGGAGAAAGAGAAGCGTACACTGGTGGCTAATCTGCAAAAGAAACAGAAAGGTCTGCAAAGCGAAGTGAACAAGAAGAGACGGGAGGCCAATCAACTGAATGCCCGTATCGACCGGTTGATCGCAGAAGAAATAGAACGCGCCCGCAAACGTGCTGCGGAAGAAGCCCGCCGCGAAGCGGCAGCCCGCAAGAAGGCGGATACAAATGGCAAAGGTGCCTCCAAAACCGGAACGGCTGCCAAACCGAAGTCGGAGCCATTGGACGCTTTTACGATGAGCAAGGCAGATCGCGAACTGTCCGGTAGCTTTGTTGCCAATCGTGGAAAACTTCCGATGCCTATATCCGGACCTTATTTCATAACCAGCCGCTATGGACAGTATTCCGTTGAAGGACTCCGTAATGTGAAGCTGGACAATAAAGGAATTGATATACAAGGAAAGCCGGGAGCACAAGCCCGTGCCATCTTTGATGGTAAGGTAGCAGCCGTGTTCCAGTTGAACGGACTATTTAACGTCCTCATCCGGCATGGTAATTATATTTCCGTTTACTGTAATCTGTCTTCCGCTTCGGTGAAATCCGGCGATACGGTGAGCACAAAGCAGTCTATCGGACAGATATTCTCTGATGGCGCGGATAACGGACGAACGGTACTGCATTTCCAGTTACGCAGAGAGAAAGAAAAGTTGAATCCGGAACCCTGGTTGAATCGTTAATCTAAATATAAGACACACTTGGTATGAAGTTAACAAAGATACTGATACTTTTACTGGCCTTCTGGCTCGAACCATTGTCTGCATCTCCCTATTTCTCCTTCAAGAAATATCAGGTGGAAGATGGCTTGTCACATAATACGGTATGGTGTGCTATACAGGATAGCTATGGATTTATCTGGCTGGGCACCAGTGACGGACTGAACCGTTACGACGGTCGGGGCAATAAAGTTTATCGGAATGTATTGAACGATAAATTCTCATTGGAGAACAACTTCGTTGAGGCACTGATTGAAGAAGATCAGAATATATGGGTTGGAACGAACTCCGGACTGTATATCTATGACCGGGCAACGGACCGTTTCTCCTATTTTGACAAGACTACTCAGTATGGCGTATACGTCAGCAGTGAAATCAAGAAGATTGTAAAGACGGAGAACGGACTTCTCTGGATTGCCACCTTGGGGCAGGGACTTTTTATTTATGATCCCAAGACCGAAGTGTTGACTCAGAATAGTATTCAGACCTCTTTTGTCTGGGATGTCTGTCAGAGTTACGATAAGAAGAAGGTGTATGTTTCTTCGCTACAGGAAGGACTGCTTTGTTTCGATGAAAACGGCAAATTTCTGCAATCATACCGAGTCTCATCGGACGTGAACTCTTCCGATAGTTACAAAATAAACTGTGTACTCGATGTAGAGGGAGAAGTATGGCTGGGAGCAGGCAACAATTTGTTGGGGAGATTGAACCGGCAAACCGGAACGGTTGAGAATTACATGGCTCCTTCATTGAACTTCGGGGCAGTTCGCAGCCTGCTGAAATATACGGAGAATGAACTGCTGGTAGGAACCGATAATGGACTCTATCTATTCAACCGCGAGTCGAAAACCTTCCTCCGTGCAGATAATCCGGCTGATCCGCGAAGTCTGAGTGATCAGACCATAAACGGCATGATGTGGGATGCGGAAGGTGCTCTGTGGGTATTGACGAACTTGGGAGGTATCAACTATATGTCCAAGCAGACCAAGCGTTTCGATTACTATTCACCCGCCTATCTGTCGGGGATAGCGGGAGCAGGAGAGGTGGTAGGCCCATTCTGTGAAAATAAAGACGGAAATATCTGGATTGGTACTCAGAGTGGCTTATATTTCTTCAATACCGTTACACGGGAGCTTTCGGAATATCATATCGGTGGTGTAAAGAGTCAGAAATATGATATTCGCTCTTTGATGTTAGACGGCGATTGTCTTTGGATCGGTACTTATGCGGAAGGAATACGTGTGCTTAATCTGCGTACCGGTTCGATAAAGGAATATACCCACTCGCGCGGAATCCCCAATACCATTTGCAGCAATGACGTACTGTGCATATATAAAGACCGGAAAGGGGAAATCTTCGTTGGAACAAGCTGGGGCTTATGCCGGTATAATCCTGATGCCGATAATTTCATGACGATCACCAGTATCGGTTCCATGATTTCCGTGGGCGATATATATGAGGATATGTATAACAACCTGTGGATTGCAACGACCAACAGCGGCGTGTTCTCCTACAATACCCTGAGCGGACACTGGAAACATTTCCAGCACGAACGGGAAGATTCGACCACCATTACCAGTAATTCGGTGATCACGGTATTTGAAGATAACAAAGGCGTGATGTGGTTTGGCACGAATGGGGGAGGATTATGCTCCTTCGACCCCAAAACAGAAGCATTTATTGAGTTTGATTCTGCGCTTCCCAATAAGGTGATCTATTCTATTGAACAAGATCAGACAGGAGATTTCTGGATATCCAGCAATGCAGGGATATTTAAGATTAATCCGATTTCTAAAGCTCATTTCCGACAGTTTACGATTAATGATGGTCTGCAGGGAAATCAGTTTATGGCACGTTCTTCTTTAAAGTCTTCTGAAGGTAAACTATATTTTGGCGGAATCAACGGCTTTAATGTTTTCCAGCCGGAACGTTTTGTGGATAATTCCTACATTCCTCCGGTATATGTGACTGATATCCGTTTATCCTATCTGAATGACGAACAGGAAGTGAAGAAGCTGCTTCAACTGGGGAAACCGATTTATATGGCTGACAAGATAACCTTGTCTTATGAAAATAATAGTTTCACGATTCGTTTTGTGGCGTTAAGCTATGAAGACCCGGCACGAAACAGATATTCCTATATGTTAAAAGGAGTAGATAAAGAGTGGATTACCAACTCCGAGAACAACTCTGCTTCTTATACCAATCTGCCTCCCGGAGAATACGAGTTCGAAGTGCGTGGCTCCAATAATGACCATCAGTGGAACGAGAAGACGACTACTCTGCGGGTAGTGATTACTCCCCCTTGGTGGCGTAGTTCTTTCGCCTATTTTATTTATATTCTCCTGTTGATGGGCTGGATTGTCTGGATTGCATGGCGCTGGAATCTTCGCGTGAAGCATAAGTACAAACACCGGATGGAGAAATATCAGATTGCTAAAGAACAGGAAGTTTATAAATCAAAGATCGGCTTCTTCATTAATCTGGTACATGAGATACGTACCCCTCTCAGTCTGATCCGATTGCCTCTTGAAAAGTTGCAAGAGATAGAACATGAAGGAAAAGAAGCTAAGTATCTGTCTGTAATAGATAAGAATGTAAACTATCTTTTAGGGATTACCAATCAGCTGCTCGACTTCCAGAAGATGGAAAACGGAGCTTTGCAACTGAATCTGGTAAGTTGCGATATTAAGGAAATAGTGAATGATGTATATAGTCAGTTCACCAGTCCTGCCGAGTTAAAGGGAATTGAACTGGTATTGACTCTGCCCGAGCAGGAACTGGTATCAATGGTCGATCGGGAAAAGTTGAGTAAGATACTGGTGAATCTGATGGGCAATGCGATAAAATATGCCCGTACGCGTATCGATTTGAAACTCGTGACAACTGATGCGGGATATGAGATATATGTGAGTGATGACGGTCGTGGAGTACCGGATGCCCAAAAGGGAAAGATATTTGAAGCCTTCTACCAAATGCCGGATGATAAAGTCGCTACCGCCACAGGTACCGGTATCGGACTGGCTTTTGCGAAATCTCTGGCAGAAGCCCATCAAGGCAGCCTGCGCCTTGAAGATAACGAACCGCAAGGCTCCTCGTTTATATTATCTCTTCCTTTAAGCGAAAAGAAGGCAGAAGAAGCTGCTGATATCGTTGAGGTTCATTCCGAAAACGAAGGTTCGGCAGAGAATATTCCTTCAGAGTTCTCCGGAAAGAAATTCACCGTATTGCTGGTAGAAGATAATGTCGAACTGTTGAATCTGACGCGTGACTCGTTGGTTGCCTGGTTCCGTGTGCTGAAAGCTCCGAATGGTCGTGCGGCACTTGAGATACTCGAACAGGAGAGTGTAGACGTCATCGTCAGTGATGTGATGATGCCGGAAATGAACGGGCTGGAACTCTGTAGCAAAGTGAAATCGGAAATCGACTATTCACATATTCCGGTCATCTTACTGACGGCAAAAACGACGCTGGAATCTAAGGTGGAAGGACTGGAATGCGGAGCCGATGTGTATATTGAGAAGCCATTCTCTATCAAACAACTGCATAAGCAGATCGAGAACCTGCTCCGGTTGAGGCAGTCTTTCCATAAGCTGATGGTTAGTTTGTCCGGGAATGCCAATCAGGCCTCGGCAGAACTTGCGATGACTCAGAGAGATTGTGAGTTTGTTGCCAAGATACAGGAAGTGATTGCCGACCAGTTGGCAGACGAGAATTTCTCCATCGATACTCTTGCAGAGCAGATGAACATGAGCCGTTCCAACTTCTATCGGAAGATAAAAGCATTGTCGGGAATGTCGCCCAATGATTATCTGAAGGCCCTCCGTATGAATAAGGCAGCTGAGTTAATTCAGGGCGGTACACGTATTTCCGAGGTTGCGGCACAGGTTGGATTCACTTCCTCCTCTTATTTTGCCAAGTGTTTCAAGGCACAATATGGAGTTCTCCCGAAGGAATATGTCAATCAGTTGTCTGTTTCCGATACAGCGGTAGAAAGCACTCCGGATGCCGATTCTACCATTTGATTTATCATCAGATGTATGAAAGAAGCATGCAGGGCTTGACAAACCGTTTTTTATGTTGTATATTTGTAAGTGAGAACCGGAAGTAAATTCGATAACATTGATAATATAGACGAAAAATGAGTAATAATAAGTACAATATAATAACAGATTGCAAGCGTTTCCACTTCGGATAGTGCTTGCCGGATAGTCTGATACAAGCTAAAGGCTGCGATTCTTTATGGGAATTGCAGCCCTTTTTGTTGCTTAAAATTGATATTTGTTGCTGAAATAACGATGCTCGGGTTTATAATAAACTTGGGGGACGTTTATAATAAACGATGAACGAATTTATTAATAAATGATTCGGAGGAAGTATATAAAGGGTTAATATATTTCGTGTGAAAGTGTGTAATGATACCAAGAAACTTTCTGTTTTTATTATTAATGGGTAGTTTGTCTTTACATTCTCTTTTTTCTGTTTTCCTGTCATCAGCAGGATGTGTCACGATGTAATGACGAGAATGATATTCCAAACTTAATTTTTATTTTCGCTTTATTAACTATTAATGAAAAAAAAGTCTTTTCTTTGTATCATCTTAAAAATGAAACTATGAGAATCAATTTATGTTTGTTATTATTCCTTGTTTTGCTGAACATCTCTTGTAATTCCAAACGGGCGGGAAAAAAAGAAGATGTTGAAAAAGATACTTATGCCAATCCATTATTTATGGAAGGGGCTAATTCAAGCGCGATTTACCATAATGGTAAATATTATTATACCCATGAAACTAATGAGCAAATATATCTGTGGGTAACCACCGATATTACCGATATGGCTCATTCCACTTGTAAAGAGGTCTGGGTGCCTAAAGATCCTTCGAATAGCCATAACCTCTGGAATCCGGAAATACGGAATATCAATGGTAAATGGTATATCTATTTTGCTGCCGATGATGGAAATACAGATAATCATCAGATTTATGTGATTGAGAATGATTCTCCTGACCCTATGCAGGGAGAGTTTCGCATGAAAGGAGCGATCATGACCAATCCCGATTGGAACTGGGGAATACATCCCTCAACTTTTGAACATAAAGGGGAGCTTTATCTTCTATGGTCCGGGTGGCCTAATCGGAGGATAGGCAGTGAAACACAATGCATCTATATTGCCCGCATGGAAAACCCCTGGACATTGGCTACGGAAAGGGTTCTGATTTCGAAGCCGGAGTATGAATGGGAACGGCAGTGGGTAAATCCGGATGGCGGGCGGACTGCTTATCCGATTTATGTAAATGAAAGCCCTCAGTATTTTCATTCCAAAGATAACCGGACTGTCATTGTCTATTATGCGGCAAGCGGTTGCTGGTCTCCTTATTATTGTACCGGAATGTTGACTGCTGACGCGGATAGTGACTTGCTGAATCCGGCTTCCTGGAAGAAGAGCCCCGTTCCTGTATTTCAACAGAGACCGGAAGATGGAGTGTATGGCCCGGCTAACCTTTCCTTTCTTCCTTCGCCTGATGGAACGGAATGGTATATATTGTATCAGGCAAGAAGTGTTCCTAGCGGTAATACGGGAGAGTCGGAAAGTCGCAATCCACGATTGCAGAAGATAGGATGGGATGCTGATGGAATGCCGGATTTGGGAGTCCCTTTACCGGTGAATACTCCGTTACCTAAACCATCTGGCACAGTTCCAAATCAATAACTCTTTTGGGGAGAAACTCGCTCATTATTAACTCGCGCTGTTTTTGATTTGCTACGAACAGGCTGGTTGAGAGAATCTCACCGGTGGTTCCATCATCCGTTACTACTGTCACTTGTCTTACTCCTTCCAGTGGTTTGCCACTTGAAGGAGAGATAATGTGTTTGCGATCATCCGAGTTGTTTCCGGAGGTGGTTAAACATTCGTTATTAAGGAGTATGGATTGAGTTTTATGGTTTTTTGTAGTACTTGCCTGATCGTCAAAGCTGACTTTCCATCCTGTGCCAACCGGATGATTGCCTAGAGCGAGTACAGAACTGTTTCCCATATTTATTAAGGCATTTGCTATGATGTGAACCTTTAATATTTCTCTTATTTTGTCGAGAGCATAACCTTTAAGAAATCCGGAAAGGTTTATTGTAGTACCTGCTTGTTGAAAGAAGACACTCTGTGCTTCGGGGTATAAATGAATGGAGTGTATGGTATCTTGATTATAATTATCTGAGTGGATAGTAACATCGAAACATCCTAAGGTTTTTTTATGATATTCTGTGCACAATGAAATCATCCTGTAAAGAGACTGACTGATCATAACAGGAGCTGTGGAAGCTCTTTGATTGACTTGCGATAATTCACTGGAAGGGTCATAATAATTTGCAATTCTTTCCAGTTGTCGGAGAGTGTCATATATACTATTAACTACAAGCATTAATTCATTTTCTGATTTCTGGCAGCAGAGTATTATATCTACGCGTGTATGCATGGATAAAAACCAAGCATAAAGCAAACCGTCATCACCATGTGTCTTGTATAAGTGTTGAATTGTATGCTGCATTTTGTTTTATTGAAATATTAAGAGGGCATGCCACTTTGTGCATGCCCTTCTACTCTTGATTTTATGTTAGAAATCGGCTTTTCAGTGCAAGTTATTTCAGCTCTTTGATTTTTACATTTTTAAACCAGACTTCGTCTCCATGATCTTGAAGAAGAATATTGCCTTCTGCGGAATTACCAAAATTAGGCCAGTTTTTATATTTACTGTAGGCAACCAAAGCATTCCACATGTCAGTATTGCGAGTATATTCGATCAGTTTTACCCCATTCAGCCAGTGTTCTACGTGGTTATCTTGCACAATAATGGTGGCGGTATTAAAATCTTTTTTGTTGAAAGGCTTCTTCTCTGGAGCCGGAATAAGATCATATAATGAACCCAACTTTCTGTTGCCTTTTACTCCAAGTTTAGCATCTGGATGTTTGTCATCATCAAGAATTTGAAACTCACAGCCAATAGCAGAGCCTTCTCCTTTGTTCAAATCTGGGTTGACAAAGTATTTAACCCCGCTATTTGCGCCTTCGGTAATCTTGAAATCTACCGTGAGAATGAAGTTTTTATATTTGCGGGTAGTTACGATATCTCCACCATTAGCTGATTCTGCTCCTCCGCTCTTCATCACTTTCAGAATTCCATCTTCCATCTTCCATCCTTTTTCCGGAAAAGCATTCAATTTTGCTCCTCTCCAACCATTGTTGGTTTTACCATCCCAAAGTAGGGCCCAACCCTCTTTGGCTTCACGTGGAGATATGGTGTTGGCAATCATATTTCGTTCGGGCGCTTCTTCCGTTTCAGGTGTCTGGTAACGTTCTACATCCGTTGTACAAATACGGATGTCTTTCCAGCTGACAGTTTTACCTTCTTCGGAAGCATTACCTATTGCGTGTACTTGCAATGCAATAAATCCGCTAGGTGTCATATCATCCCAGATATTGGCACAAGGTACTCCATTAATCCAGGTACGGATAGAATTTCCGATAGCTTCAATCCTGGCTTTATTCCATGCATTGTTTTTAAAAGCGGTTTTTGCAGCCGGATTCAAAGTCAGTGGATACAACCAGTTTCTGCGTGCTTCATCATAGATACCTCCTGACCAAGCTCGCTTAGACGGGTCAATTTCAAACTGATAACCGTGCACACGACCATTCTGATAATCTTTCTTGCTTTCACTACGAAGTTGTACTCCTGAATTTAATCCGTCATCAATTTTGAAATCAAATTCAAGTATGAAGTCTCCATAGTTCTTGGTTGTTGCCAGAAAAGTATTTGGAGTTCCCATTTTAGAAATACCCACAATGGCACCATCTACGATTTTATACTCGGCTTTGCCATTTAGTTTTTTCCATCCTTTCAGGTTTTTGCCGTTGAAAAGAGGTTCCCAGGTCTGCGCAGATAATGAAGCCGCACAGAATAAAAGTAAAGTAAATAAGAAGTTCTTTTTCATTTTTAATGTTATTCTTAGTAAATTGTTTATAGCTGGTTTAATGGGTGGTTATGTTCATTTATAATTTATAAAATTCGTCCCAACCTTTGCGTGGAGGTATCCCTGTCAGCATTGCATTGGCAAACTCGTTATTTGTAATTTGTTTGGTACGGCTGTCGAAGAACAGCTGAGTGTTGAGGCGTTGAGCCATTACACCAAGTGAGAATACCTGACTTAGCACTCCATTGATTTCGAATGGAGAACGTGTTTTTTCTATACCGTTACATGCCAATAAAAAATTCTCGAAATGATTGGACGGGCTCTTTGGTATTTGGGGTAGCTTGTCTGCCATCTCTTTGGCTTTTTCTTCGGGAATGATGGATAAGGTACTTCCATGACTTCCTCCTTTAAATGTCAGGTCTTTTGTATAAATGATCTTTCCAGGATTCAATTTGGCGGCCGGAACATCTCCTTGGTTAGTCGTGGGGATATTAGGGTCTAATCCTGATACTCCGTAACCGGCAGGAATAGGAGGGAGGTTGTCTAGTCCGTCATACCAGGTGATATCTACGGGTGGCATCCCTTTGCGTTGTGGGAAGCGGAAAAGAATAGTGGAAGAATAAGGAAAGAAATAATCATTATGCCCTTTTTCATGCAATAAAGTTACTTCATAGGGCAATCCTAATTCCAAAAACTCATGAACGGTATCCAGAATATGTGCTCCCCAGTCTCCTAAAGCTCCCATTCCGAAGTCATACCAACAGCGCCATTCTCCCTGATGATATTTTTCATTGTATTCATGATATGGAACAGCGCCGAGCCATGTATCCCAATCCATGTCTTTCGGAAGTTGCTGTCCTGAGGGGAGTTTATAAATGTTTGTATCCCATTTATGCCAACGCCGTACGTTATTCATGTGTGCAGTGACGGCGGTCACGTCTTTAATAATTCCGGCATCCATCCAAGCTTTGAACTGGAAGTAGTTTGCTTCAGAATGTCCTTGGTTTCCTACTTGTGTAGCCAGATTAGGACGTTTGAGCGCTGCTTGCATCAAAAGTTCCGCTTCATAGAAAGTACGTGCTAACGGCTTTTCTACATATACGTGTTTGCCAGATGCCAAAGCTAGCATGCTAATCGGAAAATGAGAGTGATCTGGTGTAGCAATTGCAACGGCATCAAATTCTTTTCCCGCTTTATCAAACATCTGGCGGAAGTCTCTGAACTGTTTTGCTTTGGGATACATGCCTATTACCTTTTGTGTATGTTTGGCACCCATGTCTACATCACAGAGGGCAACTACTTCTACCATGCCGGTCCGGGCAAAATCTTCAATAATTTGCTGCCCGCGGTTACCGATACCTACATAAGCTATCTTCACTTTTTCGTTTTTGTTTTTTGAAGATGACAATGTTTGTGCATTCAATATTTCACCAGCTCCTGCTGCCAGTCCGGCAGAAGCCATTGTCATTGTTTTCAGGAAATCTCTTCGTGTTACCATAATTTCTTCATTGATATTGATTAAGTATTCTGTTGATTATATGTTATAAATCTGTTATTATTCTTTTTTCTTTTTGAATAGTGCTGTTATGCCATAAAAGAGGATACGTAAAAGGCTCCAGATGATATATAGCGCTACAGAAAATATGAGCACATAAAAAAATGAAGTTATCATCTCCGTCAAAGGAGTATTATACGTAAATATAGAGTATAAATTGACCAAATTGGCAATAATAAAACACAGGAACAGTGTAATCAACTCTGTTTTCTTTCGTCGAGCGGTCAGGATTGTATCTTTCATACTGCTTCGGATGTTTTTGATTGATGATTCAGATAATTAATTTTGTATTCATCAGGGAAATATAGTGTTTTTTCTTCCTGTAACGCTTGGTGACCCAATAGGCAGAGCATACTCGCATAATATCCTTCTTCCGCGATTCTTGCGGGTTGTTTGCGAGTAATAACAGCTTCTACAAAAGCTTCCAATAACAAAGAAGTGCCATCGCTCTTAGGACGTTCTCCGAGGATTAATTCTCCTTTGTTTTCGTTAGCCGTTTCCGGAGCCCAACTGGTACCTGCGAAAGGCAGAGTGTCAAATAATTTATTTTCCCAATCGTTTATCATTTGCAGAAAACCGGGTGCCGGCGGGATACTTTCAAAGTAATATTTACCTTTTTCTGGTTCAACAGTTCCGAGATTTCCCATGATTTGCTCTTCCAAACCATAAAATTGATTGGAAATAACAGAATCGAATGTCATTTTTACGCCATCATCGAATACATATAGGCAACTTACATTGTCGTATACTTCCCGACCGTCTTTCCAGTATGTAATAGCTCCATGTCCCATCACTTTCTCTGGGAGTTTATTCAATGCCCAACTTCCTATTTGTAATTGATGGCAGGCCAGTTCCGTCATTAGTCCTTTTGAATACTCTTTATAGAGTCGCCAGTTAATTTGTCGTTCTAAATTAGCAGAAGGAACTGGGCGTCTCCAGTCTCCATTTCTGTACCAGAATGTGCGGATCGCATTTATTTCTCCAAATGTGCCGGCATGAATCATTTCCATAGCTTTGATATAACGAGGATCGAACAGACGCTGTTGACCTGTGAAGAATATTTTTCCCGTACTACGATGTTTATTGTACATACGGAAACATTCTTCCATTGTAAAACCAATTGTTTTTTCACAGAATACATGTTTACCGGCATCAAAAGCATCCATTACAATTTTACAGTGCGAACTGAGAGGAGTCGCTACAAGTATAGCATCTATGTTGTTGTTTTCCAATAGCTCACGATAGTCACCATATACTTTTGCTTTGGGAGCAAGCTTCAATGCTTCATCTATCGAAGGCTGGTAAATATCGCAAAGTGCTACGATATCAACTTTAGGATTTTGGACTAAAAAGCTCATAAGGAAGCGACCTCGTGAGCCTGGTCCAATAACCCCCAAACGACATTTTTCATTGGAGGTGTTCACGGCTTCTGAAAAGGCAGAAAGCCAGGGACTTGCTGCAAGAAGAACTCCAGCTCCGGTCATTCCGATATTCTTCAGAAACTCTCTTCTGCTAATTTGCGTATGTTTCATTTTGAAGTTATTTGATTCTCAGTATTTTATTCTGTATGCAAATATAGAAAGAAGAGTAAACTTTCTATAAAATTCACTCTTCTTTTTATTAAAATTGGCATTTACCATTCAATTGCCTGATCTTCGTCTGGTATTTGAGTATTTATTTTACGTTCCATCGTTAGAGATCCCTTTACAACATATTCAAGCGGATAACCCGGAACTGAAGTATAATCTGTAAACTCATATTCCAGATTGTTGATTGTTACGTAAATATGTTTTAGGTAAGGTCGTGTAGCATCCATCTCTTCTTCAACCGTATAGGAAGGTTGCCCTTTCACTACCAGATTTATGTCCTCATTATCAGAAGAAATCTTCAGCTTACGTGTTTGAAGATCTATTTTCTCTTCTGTAAATTCAAATTTAATTTTGTAATATTTCCGATCCAAGCGGTCAATGTCTATAAGGCCCGCATAGAAAAATATAGTTTTGTCATCTATTACATAAGAAGTATGGTATTCCGGAACTATAGCCTCTTTTTCGTTTCCTTTAAAATATACTTTATACGCAGTAGCACTATATTGCCCGGAATAATCATTGAATGGGGAAATACGTAACATCGCCCTCCTATAAAATTTGCGGGGATTGGCCTGGTAGTTGTGTGATGGATCGTTGCTCTGAATAGCTAACGGCAATACCCATTTGTCTACCTGATCTAAATCTTTCAGGGCAAAATCGATAGGCAGTAAGCTTGTACATTCGCCTGCCGGTATCTGTACTGTTTCCGGGAACTCGTAATACTTGTTTTCCAACGGTTTAAAGAAAAGTTCTTTACGGCTGCCGAAATGTTCAACATTCAACACATCCAATGTGTCAAGATCCAATCCTACATGCACATTCAAGTCTTTGGAATTCATGGTTGACCCGCTGACTATCAATGGGAGTTGGTATGTTACTTTCCCTTCCGGCTTGTAACGTATGTAAATAGGAGTTACTCCTTGTGCGTTGACTGGTGCCTTGAAAGATACCATTTGCACATATTGTTCAGATTCCCATTCATTATTGCATGACGCACATACTATCAGTACAGTCATGGCTAAGAGTAAATAATATATCTTTTTCATTTTTTTCAAGTTTATAAGATTATTCCGGATAAGTCCAGCCTGGATTTTGAGTTAAACGTTTGTTGCGCTTTAATTCAGTATGATTGATTGGCCAAAACCACATTTTGCGTGAGAAGGTTGTTGGTAATGAAGGTACTGCTACCGGTGTATGGAATACATCTGCCATTTCTTTAGTTGCTAAAGTGTTACACCCATAAATTGGAGTTGATTCTTCTACCGGAGCATCTAGCCAACGACGTAAATCAAAATAGCGATGTCCTTCTCCCATCAATTCAATCTGACGTTCACGTTTTAACTTTTTGCGGAATTCGATAGGGTCATCATATTCTTCTTGGGTATAATCAGGAACTCCTGCACGAATACGTATAGGACGAATTCCTTTTTTCATTTCATTGATATCGCGTTTGATTATATGAGTCTTATTACCATCCCAAGAAGGTATGTCGTATTGCCCGTTTAATTCGTTCAATGCTTCGGCATAAATCAACAGAACTTCTGCATAACGGATAGCCGGTTCTACTTTCTTTTTAATAAGTTCTTCATTGTTGTCTCCTTTACCCATATCATCCGGGTGTACAAATTTTTTAACTCCAATGCCGGTGCGTAACCAAAACATCGAGTTTGTATACCCATTACCGTCTCCACGGTAATAGAAGACTTGTATGTTTTGAGGTTCTCCTGCATTTTTATTGCTGTTCAACAAATTCCAAACATCACCATTGTAGGCTACTGAAGCATAGAAACGGGGCTCACGATTAGCATACTGTAAAGAGACGCCTTCTGACAAAGGTTTGTAACGACCTGCTTCTACGTCTTCTTTCGTCACATAGCCGGACATGCGTTCCGAACCGTCACCGCGGTTGATTTCTTTATCTTTACCGGGACAATCAGTTCCATCATTCATATAATATGCGTCACATTGTTTCTGTGTAAGTCCGTGTGTATTCCATCCTTTAGCAACACGTGGTAGCTGATGTATTACCATGTTATTAATGCTTTGGTCACCAGTATTCTGCCCACGGGTAAAAATTAATTCTTTATTCTCAAAAGCACTGACTGTTCCGTTGAATATAGCACGATAAGATTCGAACGGATCGATGTCTTTCCACCCATTCGGCCAAGCTTGTTCTGAGAATTCAGGGTGGTATGGAGGAGCAATCGTTGCAGGAAATGCAATATCCCCTTTGTCTGTAGCATAAGAAACAAACAGCGTGTAACGGTTCAATTCTATCACATCCTTGGCAGCGGCAGCAGCTTTCGCCCACTTAGATTCATCGTAAGCTTCTGGTAACAGTCGATTACCTTGATCATCTACCAGTTCTGAAGCAATATCAGCAGGCGTTTGTCCATTCATTAATGGGCTGGCAGCATATAGCAGAACTTTGGCACGAAGAGCTAATGCCGCACCACGGGTGGGGCGAGCTATTTCTTGTATTGCACGGTCTAAAGGGAGAGCTTGCGCAGCCAGAACTAATTCATTTGTGATATAGGTCACACATTCGTCATACGTATTACGCGGTTGTGCTACTGCATCATAATCTTCCATGTAGTCAATGCCTTGATCCGGCACAATAGGAACAGGACCGAACAAGCGCAACATAATCCAGTAGAAATAGGCTTTCAAAAAGTGCGCTTGTGCTTTGTTGTCAGCAATTTCTTCCGCTGTATATTCCGTATTCATGTCTATATTGTTCAAATATATAGAGGCTTGGCGAATGCCTTTATAACATTTGTTCCAGATTTCTGCACTTTCTCCTGCTAAACCTCCTTCGTTATATTCACCGTTTTTCCATGCTTTATATCGGTCATCTCGATCACCGAAATACATGTCATCAGCAAAACAGAAAGGAACATATCCTTTACTGGCTACATCGAGAAGATGGTTATCTCCCAAAAAGAAGTATGCGCGTGCCAGCCATTTGTCAGAATAAGCTCTGCTTGTAAAAACATCTTCTATTGACATACGCTCATCAAATAGATAATCAGAGTCCAAGTAATCGGAACATGAACTGAGGGTAAATCCTATCCCTATTATAAATGATAAAATAATGTATATTTTCTTCATAATGTCATTGCGTGTATTATAAATTAACGGATATTCCTAAAGATAAATTTTTGCTGAGCGGATATCTCTTTCCATCCGTACTTCCCATTTCCGGGTCCCATAATTTGAATGCAGACCATGTGAGTAAATTGGTGCCAACAAAGAAGATACGGACAGTGTTAAAATGTACCTTATTTACCAGCTGGGTTGGTAGCGTATACCCTACTTCTACAGTCTTTAAACGTAGATAAGACCCGTTGCGTAACCAATAAGTAGATTGCTGATAGTTATTAGAATTAGGTCCGTAGGATAGTCGGGGATATTCAGCATTCGGATTCTCTGTAGCTGGATCACCAGATATATCTGCTGAAATCCAACGATTGGAATTAGCCATCTCTGACAGGACATTTCCCCAGCCATCTCCCAACTTGAACATATGGACTGTTGAGCCATCGATAAAATAAGTTGATTTTCCGGCTCCCTGAAAGTGCAGATTCACATCTAGACCTTTCCAGTTTGCAGCTATTCCGAATCCATAAATAAGATTAGGTTTGGTCGTTGCACCGATTGCGACTTGGTCATTACCGTCAATTTTACCATCACCATTCACGTCTTTATATTTAATATCACCAGGCATTACTTTATAACCATCGAAATCTTGTACCGGACTATTACGGATATCATCATAGTCTTTAAACAACCCTAAAGATATCAATCCTCTTGCTTGATTTACACGATGTCCTTTTTGCATTTTATACCAGTAGTAGTTGTTTTCTTCATCTCTATCTACTATTTCATTTTTGCTATAAGTGATATTACTACGTATTGTTAAGCCAACAGCTCCCAGTTTCTGGCGGAAAGTGAAATGTCCGTCAAAACCTTCAGAAGTCACTTTTCCAACATTGGCACTAGGATTACTTTCTAAACCGACTATCCCCGGCAAATATTCGCGTAACATATAGATTCCTTCGCGTTTCTCATTAAAATAGTCAACAGAACCGGATAATTTGTCATTGAAAAAAGAGAAGTCAATACCGAGGTCATGCTTTGTTGCAATTTCCCATGTAACGTTAGGCGAAGATAAAGAAGAATAGCGCATACCACCATAATATCTGTCAAACGTGTAATCTCCAAAGTTGTATCCACCAGTGTCTACAGTTTTGTCACCATCTTTTTTAGTCATTGTTTCAATATCATAAAGGTAGGGGAAACGAGTATTTCCCAAATTGTCGTTACCTACTTTACCGTATGAATATCGAATTTTGAACATGTTCATCCATTTAAGATGTTTTTTTATCAAAGACTCCTCAGCTATGTTCCAAGCTCCTGAGATGGCAGGGAAGAAACCAAACCGATGTCCTGCTGCGAAATTCTCCGAACCGGTATATCCGAAATTGAAATCAATGAAATAACGATAATTCCAGTTATAGGTAAATCGTCCTGCCAATCCTTGATTACGTCTGGCAATACCTTGTTTAAGATCATCTCCAAGGCCTACCGTTTTTATTTTTGAAGACTGGTTATATTTTAATGTTCCTCCTAGATGATGATGTTTGAATCCTCGGCTATAATGTAACTCTGCTTCAAAGAATTCATTTCTAAGGCCATCGGAACCGCTCTCTTGAAACATCTTTCTTTCTTCAGCTACACGGTCATAATCGAGGGTTCCGTCTGTTGCGCGGAAACGTTTTGCCTTCCACTGTTCCGGCCATTTTCTGCGGTTAATCCAGTTGTTATTTTCTGTGTCATATCCGAAGCGTCCCACGAATCTAAGTCCTTTGGTGATGAAATCAAGTTTCTGCTCTAAGGTTACATTAGTCTGGATATTATTCTTCCAGTTTTCCCGATAACCAGTCATTGTAGCTTGAACCCATGGATTAAAGCGATCTCCATTGTCATTTCCATAGGCTGGTACGTATCCATTAGAATATAATTTAGGAACCATAATGGCATTATATCCCATAAGAGCTGTCCAAATAGCATCACTGCCAACTCCTGAATCATTGGCCTTTTGTAATGAACCTGAAACACCGACTTTTAATAGAGTTGATTTAGTGATGTCTATATCTACATTCATGCGGTAATTCCAACGACGGAAATTTGCATTTGTATTGTAATCTTTCAAAGCTTTATCTACTTTGTACATACCTTGTTGGTCAAGATAGCTTCCTGATACATAGTATCGTGCTGTATTACCACCACCGTTCATGCTTAGTGTGGCACGAGTGCTCCATGAACCTTTTCGTAGTAATTCATCTATCCAATTAACATTGGGATATAAATCAGGATCTAGTCCTAAACGGAATATTTCCAATTCGTCCGCTTTATATAGCGGCTCAAGATTACGTGTGATTTTAGCTTCATTTGCCATGGAAGCATATGTGTATCCATCTACAAAGTCAGGAACTTGGGTGAGCATATTGTAGAACGTTTCCGCTTTTGCACTGATATTAATTTTCCCGGCTTTACCGTGTTTGGTTGTGATTAATACTACTCCATTTGCACCTTTGGAACCGTAAATAGCAGTAGCTGATGCATCTTTTAATACGGAAAAAGATTCGACATCTTCTACATTTATTTCATCCAGACTACGTTCGAATCCGTCAACGAGAACTAATGCGGAATTACTGGCTCCGAAAGTTGAAATACCACGGATCCAGAATTCAGAAACACTACCCGGCTTTCCGGAAGTTTGCATCGCTAAGATGCCCGGTACATTACCTGCCAGGGCATTAGCCATAGAACCTGAGGGATTTGCTTTTAAGACATCTACATCCACATTAGTAATAGCACCTGTTACAGTCAACTTCTTTTGGGCACCGGTACCCGTGATTACCACCTCGTCAATCTCTCTAGCACTTGCTTCTTTCATTGTGACATTGACAGTTCGTTGCTCTTTGACTAATACTTCTACTTTTTCAAAGCCTATATAAGTAAATACCAATTTGTGGTAGGGTGGCATTTTAATACTGTATTTTCCATTCAAATCAGTAATGGCACCTAAGCCGGGTATATTACTTATTGATACATTAACCCCAATCATGGGCTCTTTATTTGTATCAGTTACGACACCTGTTACTACAATGCTTTCTTGTGCCAAAGCACTGGTAGAAAGTCCAAGCAACAACATGCATATAAATAAAAAGTTTTTCATCATATAAATGTATGTGTTAATCATGTATTATTCTTCGTAGCCAATTTTGCGAATACGGCGGTTTTCACGGTCACCTATAAAGAAACATTCTCTTTCTTCATCGTATACGATTCCTTCAGGATGATTGAAGCGTGCTTCTTGGCGTAAATCACCATCATTATATCCGGAAGTTCCATTACTGCCTCTACCAGCAAATGTCGTTACTCGACCTTGTGGTGTTAAGATACGGATACAGTGGTTTTCTCTATCACAGAAATAAAAGTCATATTCATCGCTGCTCCCTTTGTATGCTGGATTCTTTACGAATGTACCTTGTCGGGGAGCATGCATGCGGGCTTTTTTACCAACTCCATCTACCCAATCTTTGGCACCCTGCTGACCACAAACAATATATGGGGTGGTAAGGCGCTTTGTCTTCCAGTCATAATCAGAACGTAAGATGTAATGTTGATTAACTACTACAATGTATGCATAGTTTCCGCTAGGGTGGAATTGGATATGAAACTCCCATCCACTATCTTGTATCGTAAACAAAGGGGTAGTTTCCTGAGTTGTAAAATCATATCGAAACACTTGACCAGCATTCCATGAATTGAAATATAATTCTCCATTTATAGGATGAGTTTCTGCACCATTACAGTTTTGACCTTTTGTCAATTCTGTTATAACTTTGAATCCTGATTCACGTGTAAGAATATAATTGTTCGGTCTATCATTATTATTTTGGTCATTGGTAATAATCATGCTGTCAGCTTCATGTGTCCAGCAGATGGTACGTACTTTGCTTAATCCACTATATACGGTACTTACATATTCTTTTTCAAAGTCAATCAAACGGGTAGGGTGCTGTTCACCCACTAGATATAAATGATTGTGATTTTTGGGATCAAAGGACAACCAAACAGCACCTCCAAAGCCACCACAATCATCAAAAGGTCCATCTTTTAAATCATATTTGGTGTTTCCATCATACATTGTTCCTAGAAATGTTGTAACAAGCATCTTCTTTTGATATACAAACTTCTCATTGGCTTCTGTATTTGCAATTTCTTCACCTTCATCGTTGAGAATACTTAATTTAATATCTCCATCATAAGCTTTAGCTGGCACAACACAGTAGAGGCTTTTTCCTTTTGCTCCTACAACTTTGGAGTCTTGTCCACCGATAGTTACCTTTATTTTAGAAATATCACTTCCGAAGTTTTCTCCATACAAGAGCATTCGGGTTCCAAGTCCTCCTTCTTTTGGACTGAATTCAGAAATGACAACAGGCTTATTCGGATCAAAATCTCCTGTTGCGTCATCATTATCTTTGCAACTTGCAAAGATAAGTGTAAGTAAAGCCAGTACTACCCATTGAGTGTACTGACAGCAACTTTTGGTCTTACTTTTCATTTTCATAATACATTGGATTTTATTGGTAAAAATATTTGTATGCATTTTTACAGATTATTTGAATTCTTATTCACTAGTACTTTCATCCAATATCCTCCGATTACAGAACGAGCCTTAAAACCAGTCATTTTGCCTGTTTTCGTATCATGCCAATCACTGATAGGTACTCGTGAAGTCGTTTCATTGATATATTTATAGAGAGGATTTATAAACTTTTCAAAAGTAGCCTGATCCGGAGACATAGTTGCAGTCCACATAATCCAGTCAGACTTTGTATACTCTTTGCGGGAGTCCAATGGCAATCCGTAAGGATTCTGTTTTGTCAAATAGTAACTTACTTCCTTGTCGATTACATTATTGGGGAACAAATTCAGATTCCACATCTTGTCCCAAATCATATTATATTTCTGACTCCAGGTATTCTCACGGTCGAAAGCAAGGCGGTAATGATCACCTTCATTTGCCATTTCTTCCCATTTCACCGCCATTTTCTTGGCTATACCTGCATATTTCTCTGCAACATCATATAAACCAAGCATATGCGCCATTTCGCTATATCCGGCTACACCCATGATCGCTTTTACTGAAAGATTGGCATTATGAGCCCAATGACCGGCGAAGTCATCCGTGCATAATTGGTTCTCCGGGTCCTGTCCAAACCGTATAGCAAGGTTGTAAACGGCATATTATCAACGGTTTAATTCGGTAACGTATTGTATTTGTGTTGTTCTAACTCAATCTTTATGCTATTTATCAATAGTACTATGTCAACAAATTTGCATTATCTCCTCTAATCCGATTCATATACCCCCATGTTATAAAAATGTTTGGACATATAGAAAGATATGTTATAACGGAATTAGAAACTTAATCTGCATTACTTAAAGAATTATAATATAGGATGAAACATTCATAATTTGCATGCTAAAATTGATTGTTCTCAATTTATTTTGTATTTTCGCAACAGCGGTTGAGTCAATGGCCGTTGAGAAAACAAATCATCATTATGAAATTCTATAATAGAGAAAAAGAAGTTGCGGAATTGAAGCGTGTGCAAGAGCTTGCATTTACTCAAAATTCCAGAATGATTGTGGTCACAGGACGTAGACGCATTGGTAAAACCAGTCTCATAAAGGAGGCTTTGAAAGGAACGCCTACAGTTTATTTATTCATTGGAAGAAAAGCTGAAAGCATATTAGTTACTGATTTTGTAAAGATAGTACGTGAAACTCTATCCATATTCGTTCCTGAAGGAATACCTACTTTTACCAATTTGATGCAATATCTTTTTGAAGTTGGTAAAACACGTGCTTTTAATATTGTCATAGATGAATTTCAAGAGTTTTATAATATCCGACCTGACGTCTTTAGTGATATGCAGAATCTTTGGGATGAGTATAAACAAGAAACTAAAATAAATTTGGTCATCAGTGGTTCTGTGTACTCCTTAATGCAGAAAATATTCACTGATCATAATGAACCCCTATTTGGGCGTGCTGACAATATTTTATGTCTGCGTGCTTTTAAGATCGGTGTCCTGAAACAAATAATGGAGGATCTTGCTTCCGGATATAGCAATGATGACTTATTAGCTTTATACACGTTGACAGGAGGAATCCCTAAATATGTAGAGTTGTTTTGTGATAACCAAGCGCTTACTATAGATAAGATGTATGACTTTGTCTTTTCGGAAAACTCCTTGTTTATAGATGAAGGACGTAATTTATTGATAACTGAGTTTGGGAAAAACTATGGTACCTATTTTTCCATTTTGTCAGAAATCGCCAACGGGCACTATACGCAAGGCGAGATAGAATCGGCATTGGGCGGTACAGCTATCGGAGGTTATTTAAGCAAACTGGAGAATGTATACAATTTAATAACCCGGGAACGTCCTATTTTTGCAAAACCCGGAACTAAGAAAAATGTACGATATGTTATTGGTGATAATTTCTTGAATTTCTGGTTTAAATATATTGAGCAGAATCGCTCTTATATTGAATTACAGAATTTTGATGATTTGAGACAATTAGCAAAAGCTGATTATCCGACCTATTCAGGTAGGGTGTTAGAGAAATACTTCAAACAGAAACTGGCAGAAACCGGAGGTTTCAAGGAAATAGGCTCTTGGTGGGAAACAAAAAGTTCTATTGGCAAACAACGAATAAATTCTTATGAAATAGATATTGTTGCTCTTAAATCCAGTGGTAAGAAAGCTCTTATTGCTGAAGTTAAACGAGTTCCTGAGAACAACTATAGCCATACTGTTTTCATGGAGAAAGTGGAACATTTAAAACAAAAAGAAATGTCTAAATATGATATTGAGACACAAGTTCTGGGATTGAAAGATATGTAAATATAATAAAGAGGCTGTCTTATAATTGAGTAGTCTCTCGAATTAATAACACATACCCTGCATTTCGGAATGCCTCGGCCCGATTCATTCAGCGTGTTACTTTCCACTCCACAGGTGCTTTAAACCCCTCACGTCCTTTACCATAAGGAATCTCGGGTAAACAAGGAGTAATGGTATCATATTTCAGAGCAACCTGATACAAAGATCTCACAATCTGTTCATTTCCATTAGAAGCATTCTTTTTCTCGTAAGGGTCTGTTTGATAGTCTACCAGAAAGTCTTGTGGCAAATTCAATCCCGGCTTACGCCCTTTTCTGATCAATTTATAGTCTTTGTTCACAACAGCTCCACATCCCAAATAGAAATTACGGTCAATACAACTGGTACTACCTATTAACAACGGAAGTATACTGATTCCGTCATACGCACGTTCCGGACGATTCTTATCTCCTACTAACTCTTTCAATGTCGGAACGATATCTACAAATCCAGTCACTTGAGAACTCAGATTCTTATAGTTACTTTCCGCCCTTTTCCAATAAAAGACAGCCGGCACACGCACACCTCCGTCCCATTCGTCAAACTTCCTGCCCCGTAGTTTGCCGGATGACGATCCCGGTACACCGGCGGGACCATTATCACTAAAAAAGATCAAAAATGTATTATCCATTATCCCTTTTTTCTTCAAAGCATCCACAATCGTACCAATTCCTCTATCCATACAGGACACCATTGCCTGATACGTTACTCTCTTCTGCTCTTTCGGTGTCAGACTACCAAAGTCATCACAATAAAGTTCTATATCTTTTTCCTGCGCTTGCAACGGTGTATGAGGGGCATTATAAGCTACATACAACAAGAACGGACCTTCTTTCTCATAAGTATTGATGCATCTGACAGCTTCTTGGGTAATCAATTCAGTAGAATATCCTTTATCATAACAAGTCTCCCAGTCATTGTGCCAATCCAATTCTCCTTCACGCATATGATCGAAATAATCAATTGCACCATTCAGATGCCCGTAAAAGTGGGAAAAGCCTCTATTTATCGGGTAATGTACCTTCCGGGTATGTCCCAAATGCCATTTGCCGATAATGGCTCTGTTACTATATCCGTTACGTGCCAACATATCGGCCAGAGTTTCTTCATTTTCATCCAATCCGTCTTCACGCCAAGGCGGAATAACGGTTGTACGTATGCCAAATCTATTGGGATAACGCCCTGTCATAAGTCCGGCACGAGTGGGCGTACTGATAGGAGCTGTATAGAACCGATCCAGTACAACTCCTTCTGCTGCCAAAGCGTTCAGACAAGGAGTTTTTATCTCGCTGCCATGAAATCCGACATCTCCCCATCCCAAATCGTCAGCAAGTACAATAACGATATTAGGGCGTTCTACCTGCTGTGCAAACGACAATGTAGTTGCACTTACTACCATAGACGCCCCCAAGATCAGTTTATTCATTATCTGTCCTTCTTTTATTTTTTCGGATGTTTCGGTAAAACAAAGTTTGCATGCGCCCAACGCTCCCATTCCGTAACCAATCTTGTCAATACTTCCGGATGCTGTTCTGCCACATTAAAGCGTTCTGTCCGATCTTTTACGACATCATACAGTTCCCATTCCTTGCCTTTTTCATCACGGATAGCCTTCCAATCTCTCCAGCGGATCGCTCTGTTGTTCTGATGCTCCCAATACATATATTCATGCAAGGAGTCCGTTTTCTTATGGACAGCAGGAAAAAGACTGCTGCCGACCAACGGATAAATTTTATTTCCTCCATGATAAGTCTCCGGATATTTAGCTCCGGTTGCTTCTAAAATAGTCGGCATGATGTCCGGCAAATATCCGGGAACACGACACCACTTACCTTTCTTATTCCCTAATGCTCCTTTCCACGACAGAATAAGAGGAGTAGAAATGCCACCTTCATAAGCACGGCATTTATATTTTCGGAAAGGAGTATTAGAAACCTGCGCCCACGCCCTGCCATAAGTCGGCGCAAAACTCGAAGCCGGATTATTCACTTCCTCCACCTTTCCTCCTCCCAGCTCTTCATAAGGTTCGGCACAAGCACCATTGTCGGACATGAACAAAATAAGAGTATTGTCCATTTTATGATTCTTCTTTAAGCAATCAATCAGTTTGCCGATATTGTAATCTACACAATGCACCTGAGCTGCATATACAGCCATCCGATAAGCGACTTGGTCCTTTTCCTGTTCTGTCAGTTCGTCCCATTTCCGGTTTTCCCATTCGGCAAAGTCTGTATTTGAATCAATAATCCCCATCTTTGCCATCCGTTTACGCCGTGCTTCCCGAATTTCATCCCAACCTTTCTTACGATATATCTTTGTAAATTTCTGTATATCTTTCTCTTTCGCATGTAGCGGCCAATGAGGAGCATTGAAAGCCAAATAGAGAAAGAAAGGGCGGTCATCCTTTTGTTCATCCACAAACTGGATAGCATAATCAGCAAAAGCATCCGTCGTATAATAAGGCGCATCCGGAGCCGGAAGTTTGGTGTTATCCAGCGTCAGCCCACGTCCTCCCGATGGACGAAGATAGCTGCATGCCCCCGAAAGAATACCATAGAAACGTTCAAAGCCCCGCTGTAAAGGCCATTTTTCTTCTCCATGCATTCCCAGATGCCATTTACCTGCCATATAAGTATGGTAACCGTCTTCTTTCAGCACTTCGGCTATTGTGACACAGTTCCTGTTCAGATAGCCTTTATACCCTTGTACTCCCCAATCATTAGGACTCTTCTGGTCAGGATTCGCAAAAGGGTCTTCGGACATCTGCCCAATACCTGCCTGGTGCTGGTACAAGCCTGTCATCAGACTTGCACGTGCCGGACAAGAACGGGAAGTATTATAAAACTGAGTAAAACGTACACCTTTAGACGCCAACGCATCAATATTGGGAGTAAGTATTTCGCCACCATAACAACCGATATCGGAATAACCCATATCATCTACCAGAATCAGTACGACATTCGGTTTCTCCTGTGCGGAACAAAATGATGCCATCAATAAAGGGGCAGTCATTAAGAAGTTGGTTCTTACCATAATGCTCTTATTTCTTTTTTTGTCCCGGATAGGGTTCTACCATGCAGCGTTTCGCCCATTCCTCGTACGCTTTCACCATTTCGTTCTTCTTCTCCGGATATTTATCAGCTAGATTATGTTGTTCGCTCCGGTCTTCATTCAAGTTGTAGAGTTCCCATTTGGCATTCTCGCCCGGACGCACGAGTTTCCAACCGTCTTTGGCAAGGAATGCACGCTCATTGAAATGCTCGAAGCCCAGATAATCATGTCCTTCACGATGACCGGTTTTGAAAATAGGAAGCAAACTCTTGCCTGCCATAGGAATGATATCGTTTCCTTTGTATTTAGCAGGATAAGTTGCTCCAGCCATGTCTATACAAGTAGCCATGATGTCCATCACATGACCTATCTCCGGTGTCATACCGCCTACATTCTTTTTAATTCCTTTCGGCCAGTGCGCAATCATCGGTGTGCAGATTCCTCCTTCATAGGATTTGGCTTTCCAAAAGCGGAAAGGTGTGTTTGCCACATTCGCCCAACGGGCACCCAATGAAGCATAGGTCGTTTGCGGTCCGGGTAATACCTCTTTATTATGGGGATATACCATCTTTTCTCCCTTACGGGTCATGTCCGGACGGTCATTCTCTCCCGGAGAGTAATTCTGACAGTTCTCATTACTGCAACCATTGTCTGAGAGGAAAAGAATCAGTGTATTATCCAACTGGCCGGTCTTCTCCAATGCGTCAATAACCTGTCCGATTCCCTGATCCATACGATCGATCATTGCAGCGTGCACAGCCATCGCACGGGCATCCCATTCCGCATGAGCATTGTCCTCCCATCTGTCTTTAAACTGACGTTCGGACAAAAAATCGTCCATTCCCGGAAATATTCCCAGTTGCTTCTGACGCTCGTAACGGGCATTGCGTATAGCTTCCCAACCGACTTTGTACGTATCCTTATACTTTTCAATATCCTCCGGCAAGGCGTGGAGCGGCCAGTGTGGAGCGGTATAAGCCAAATACATGAAGAACGGCTTATCATCCTTGGCATATTCCGTTACTTCTTCTGCGGCACGATCCGAAAGTGCTTGAGTGATATAGTATCCTTCCGGTACTTCTTTTACAGGTACTTCTCCTTCAACTAGGCTGAACGGGTCAAAGTAATCTACTACTCCATAAATAGTTCCGTAATGAGAATCGAAGCCACGGTTTACCGGATAGTGACATAAATCCGAATAGGTGTCATGGTAAACATGATGTGCCAGCCATTCACGCTGATCTTTACGCAATGGAGTTTCAGCAACATGCCATTTTCCGATCATACTGGTAGTGTAACCAGATTCTTTCAGCACTTCGGCTATCGTAACCGCATTACGTGAAAGTGTGCCACGATACCCGGGCAGGTTGTCATCAAAAGTCATTCGTCCGATTCCTGCCTGATGCTGATACAGTCCGGTCAGCAAAGAAGCACGGGTGGGACAACTACGACTCGCATTATAAAAATGGTTGAAGCGTACTCCTTGTTGTGCCAGTTTATCAAGGTTAGGTGTATGGATTTCACTGCCATAACATCCTAAATCAGAATAGCCAAGGTCATCTGCAAGAATCACCAGTATATTGGGTCTTTTATCAGTTTTTTTCCCTTTTGAGTTTGCAACGGAATTGCCGGCTATCATCAGTGCTGCCGGCAAAAGAAAAGCTTTTGAATTCATGTTTTTTTTAATTAGAGGTCTGTTTGCAATCCTTTATCTTTGTTTTGGGCGTACCATTCGCATACTTTCTTGCTTAGTTTTGCAACTAATTCCGGATGTTCGCCAGCTATGTTATTCTTCTCGAATTTATCCAGCTCCATATCATATAGTTGTGCATCGCTTCCGTCTCCGTTCACCAACAGCTTCCACTTGCCGCTACGGATTGCCAGATGCGGACTTCTATCGTAAGGATTGCCGGGAAAACCAAAATGCTTATTTCGACCAAAGTCCCACATTAAATCCGTTTTTCGTTTTGCCTCCGACTTCCCGAGCAAAACTTTTGCATAATTCTGTCCATCACCTTTATAGTTCTTCTCAGTTTTAATCCCGGCCACGGAACATAAAGTAGGATATAAATCCACCGCACATAGCACTGAAGAATTATTCACCCGACCGGGTTTAATCTTCTTAGGATATTTGACAATAAACGGCATACGGATACCTCCTTCGTAAAGGCTATTCTTGGTACCTCTCAAATAAGCGGAGCGAACAGCCTTGAAACTGGGTGCAGGTCCATTATCACTGGTAAAGATGATAATCGTATTTTCGGATAATCCCATATCATCCAGTGCCTTAATAAAACGACCGATTTGTTTGTCCATCTCTCCAAGCACAGGCGAAAACGCCTCTTTTGTCTCCCAGCTTTTTCTTTCTTTTTGCTTAAACTCCGGTACCCATGGTGTATGCATATCATCCGGCCAAAGATTGAGAAAGAATGGACTATCTTTATGACGTTTAATAAAGTCAATACTCTTATCTACAAAATATTCTGTGCGTTTCCAACGTTTTATACTGTCATTATCACACCATATCCACTTAGAAGCTGTTATCGCAGGGTCCGGATCGGGGCTTTCATAAGTAGAAAGATATTCATCAAACCCATAGTTCTTGATAGAAGGGGCATTGTGCACATCACGTCCACCTCCCATGTGCCATTTACCAATGTGTCCGGTAGCATATCCTGCATTCTGAAAAGCACGTGCCATAGAAGGAAGTTTGTCGTCCAGATAATTACGCTGCTCGCACCTCTTATTACTTGCCTTGTCGTTAAGGAAAGTATTAATTCCTACTTCAATAGGGAAAAGTCCTGTTGTTAATCCACAACGGGAGGGTGAACTAACCGGTGCGGAAGAATAATATTGATTAAACAATAATCCGTCCTGTGCCAGTTTATCAATATTGGGCGTCGCTACAAATTTTCCTCCATAACAGCCAATATCACCTATACCCATGTCGTCGATATAAATGATAACTACATTGGGATTCGTATCCGCTTGTGCATTAATAATAGGGAGTAAAGCCCCCAACCAAGGTAAATGTTTTTTTATATTCATAATTATTCCGATTTAATTAACACCATTCTCATTGCTTCCAAACAAAAATAAGGAAGATATCATAGAAAAAAGGCAAAATTCTGACCAATAAAAAGCAATATCTAATAAATAATCGATTTTCTTTCACAAAAGAATAAAGATAGAGAAGAACTCCGGTCATATGTTCTTCTCTATCTCTTATATTTGATAATTTATCCAATATTAATCAATAGACAAAACTATTTAATTCCCAGCCTCCCAGTCAATAGCTTGATCTTCATCTGGTATTTGAGTATTGATCTGACGCTCTAAAGCCAAAGAACCTATTACATGATATTCGGTTTCTACCCCCGGAATTGTAGTATAGTCAACATAAGTGTAATTAATATTTCTAATGATTATAGTCTTACGTTTCAAATAAGGACGAATAGGATCCATTGTTTCAGTTACACTATGGGTAGGGGTTACCTCTTTCCCATAGTCATCTTTACCTATTTGAAATTTCATTTTATTGTCAGAATCTGCAGGAGATAATTCCACATTGCCGATTTCTCCATTATCATTATTTATAAATTTAGCAAGAATCCTATATCCTTTCCTATCGACACGGGTTTCATCAATAATGCCAGCATAGAAAAAAAGGCTTTGATCGTCCACCACATAAGTCATTACATAGTTTTTGACAAATGGGGCCTCACTTTCCGCTCCTTTGATATAACACTTATAATTTACTGCACTATAATTGCCCGAATAATCATTAAAAGGCATAACACGGAGTAATGCTTTGCGATAATGCTTACGATAATTAGGGGTATAGCTACCATCTGAAGATTCTTCAACAGTTAAAGGCAGCACCCATTTCTCTGACAAATCAATATTATTCAACTTAAAATCTATAGGTAAAAGTGCTGTATTCTCCCCTGCTTTTATTTCAACGGTCTCCGGCAATGAATAGAAAGTAGCTGGTAATACCTGATAATAAAGATCTATACGCGTACTATAACGTTCTTTATTAAGAACCACTAAAGTATCTGGGTCCAAACCAATACGTACTGTATAGTTTTTATCATTTAAAGTCGTACCGCTAACTATCAAAGGCACCTGATAAGTAGTTGCTTCGTTCGCCTTATAGCGTACGTTAATTCGTGATACCCCATCACTGTTTATTGGAGCTTTAAAAGAAATATAATGTTCATATTGTTCACCACTCCACTCTTCATTACAGGAGATAATTAATGCGCTAACAGTTAGCATCATCAAATAAGTATATATCTTTTTCATATCTTTTCTTTTTTAATTAATCATTATAAGTCCAACCAGGATTCTGAGTTAAACGTTTGTTGCGTTTCAATTCATCATGTTTTATAGGCCAGAAATACATTTTGGATGAAAAAGTTGCTGAAAGATTAGATATGGGTACCGGTGTATGGAAAAGATCTTTCTGACTTTCAGTCATAAAAGTATAACAACCATAAACAGGCACTGACTCTTCCAATTCTGCATCTTTCCAACGACGAAGATCATAGTAACGTTTCCCTTCAGCAAAGAGCTCAATCTGTCGTTCACGTTTCAGTTTAATACGGAATTTTGCAGGGTTATCATATATAGGAGTATCATAATCCGGTACACCGGCACGCATACGCACAGGTTTTATTCCTTTTCTCATTTCTTCCGGATCACGGTTAATGGTATAAGCTTTAATTCCGTCCCATGAGGAAACCTCATAAGATGTAGTCAATTCGTTTAATGCCTCTGCATACATCAACAGAATATCGGCATAACGAATAGCTGGTTCATCTTTATCAATAATTTTGGCTCCGTCGCTATTTTCATAAGTATCGCTTGGGTTCACGTATTTCATCACTCCAATACCTGTACGCAGCCAAAACATATTATTGGAATAACCATTACCTCCACCTCGATAGTAGAATACTTGTTTATTCTGATTTGCTTGCTGAGATTCATTTCCTAAATACCATCTGGCACCGTTAAAAGCAACAGAAGCATAAAAACGTGGTTCCCGATTTGCATATTGCAAAGAAACATTTGCAGAAAGCGGTTTATAGTCCTGTGCGTTTGAAGTATAGCCGACTGGTCGCGGGCGATTGTCTACACGATCCTTATATGCTTGGTATCCTGCGTACTGAGAATTCATTCCAGGACAATCGTCTCCAGTATTCATATAATAAGCATCTACTTGTTTTTGAGTCATTCCATGGGTATTCCATCCTTTAGCAACGGAAGGCAGTTGGTGAATTACCATATCCTTAATGCGTTCACCACCGATGTTCTGCCCTCTAGTAAAAATCAGTTCAGGATTATCTACTGATGACACAGTTCCATTAAACAATGCACGATATGATTCGTATGGATCAATATTCGCCCATCCATTCGGAAAATCTTCATTTGAATATACATCGTGATGTGGAGGCGCTATAGTTGCCGGAAAAGCACCTGTATTCACGGTATTGATACCTGTGGTATAAAGCTTATATACATTCAATTCCATTACATCTTTGCAGGCAGCAGCTGCTTTTGCCCATTTACTTTCATCATATTCAGGAGAAAGCAAACGATTACCTTTATCATCCAGCAATTGTTGTGCATATTCATCATTATTACCATTCGTTAACGGACTGGCAGCATACAATAGAGCTAATGCACGGGTAGCCAAAGCCGCTCCCCGCGTCGGACGGTTTATACTAAGTTGCTCTCTCGTCAATGGCAAATCTTTAGCTGCTATTACCATTTCACTTGCAATATAATTGGCACAAACATCATAAGAACTGCGTGGTGTAGCGACATCATCATAAGAGTCATTGTAGTTAAAACCATTTTCCGGAACTAGAGGTATCGGCCCATATTTACGAAGAAGAATCCAATAAAAATAAGCTCTAACAAAACGCGCTTGCGCTTTAAGATCAACAATCTCTTCAGGTTTATATTTATCGTTCATATCCACATTCTGCATGAAAATCGTAGCCTGACGAATACCATTATAACAGCGATCCCAAGTATCCTGGAAAGCACCTTCGTCATACCCTCCTTCATGAAACTTATTATATGACATGTTTCCACCTTTGGATGCGTCTATGGTAACATCATCATCACCATAGTACATACAGTCGTCAAACACAAACGGAGTATTGCGTTTACTGCCTACATCGCAGCATTGCCCGGTAAGGAATGAATATGCACGTGCCAACCACTGTTCGGTCTTATCATAATCTGTAAATATCTTCTCCAAAGATTCACGATCTTTAAAAATGTATTCTGAATCCAAATAGTCAGAACATGATGTAGTCCCGAAACCGATTATAATTATCAATAATATATATTTTTTCATTTTATTGTTCTGAATTTTATAAGTTAACGCTTAAACCGAGTGTTATAGACTTAGCTAATGGATATTGCTCACCACGTGAAGCCCCCATTTCAGGATCCCAAAGTTTAAAACTGGACCATGTCAGTAAATTAGTTCCTGTCATGAAAATACGTACATTATTAAAATGTATCTTATTCACGATCTTCTTCGGAAGAGTATAACCGACATCAATCGTTTTCAGACGGACATATGAACCATTACGCAACCAATATGTCGAATTACGGTAATTATTTTTATATTCATAGATCGTTGTATTACCATTACCATTATCCGTATAACTCAAACGAGGGTATGATGCATTCGGATTCTCATTAGCAGGGATGCCAAGCTTTTGTGCAGTCTCCGCATCCACCCAACGATTATCCAGCGTTCCTTTAAGAATATTACCCCATTGTCCTTCTGTAAAAGCCCATATACATTTGCCATAAGTAAAGAACTGAGATTTACCGGCACCTTGGAAATGTAAGCTTACATCCAATCCCTTCCAGGTAGCAGAAAGACCTAAACCATAAATTAGATTTGGTTTACTAGTTGAACCAATAGCTACGATATCGCCATCATTGACAACACCATCACCATTTACATCTTTATATTTAATATCACCGGGCATTACAGGACCATATTTCTGTGTAGGACTGTTACGAATGTCATCATAGTCCTTAAATAATCCTAAAGCTATCAAGCCTCTATTTTGATTAACCCGATACCCTTTTTTCATTTGATAAGCATAAACATTGTTCTCTTCATCGCGTTCTATGATTTCATTCTTACTATATGTGATATTACCACGTACAGTGAACTTAACATCACTAATTTTTTGTTTATAACTAAAGTTTCCATCAAACCCTTTTGAATTTACTTCACCCACATTAGCATAAGGTTTATTGCCATCCAGACCAACCATTCCTGGTAAGAATGCACGCTCCATATAAATACCACTACGACTTTCATCAAAATAGTCGATCGTAGCTGTGAATTTGTCATTAAATAAAGCCATATCTATACCAAGGTCGCTTTTGGTTGCTATTTCCCATGTTATATCATTAGAAGCAAGTTTTGTATAGCGTAAACCATTATAAGATTTATTACTTCCATAAGTGGCCCAGTTGTAACCTGCATAATATTTCGTCTGATCATTTTCTTTATAGTTATCGGCAATTGAATAAAGATATGGGAAACGGGTTCCTACATTATCATTACCGACCTTACCATAAGAATAACGAACCTTAAACATATTCATCCATTTCAGATGCTTTTTTATTATTTTCTCTTCTGCAATATTCCATGCCAGAGAATATGCGGGAAAAAAGCCAAAACGATGTCCTTTCGCAAAATTTTCCGAACCGTTGTAACCAAAATTGAAGTCAACAAAATATCGATAGTTATAATTATAAGCAAAGCGCCCTGCCAAAGCCTGATTTCGTCTACTCACTCCCTCTTTTAAATCATCTCCCAAAGCAACCGTTTTAACAAAAGCATCTTGGGTATATTTCAATGTCGCGCTAGGATGATGTGCTTTAAACGCTCTGTTCCAATTTAACGTCAAATCTAAGAATTCACGACGATTTCCACTTGAACTACTCTCCTGTGCCATATTTCCTGCACCGGAAATCTTTTTAAATACTAATTCACCCTCTTCATTGCGAGCTCGTTCCGCAAGCCATTGTTCCGGCCATTTATGACGTTTGATAGTATTATCATTATATGTGTCATATCCAAAACGTCCTACAAATTTCAGATTTTTAGTAATGAAGTCTAGTTTCTGCTCCAATGTTACATTAGTTTGAATAGTATTTTTCCAATTCTCATTAAAACCTGTTTGGGTAGCCGCTACCCATGGGTTAGTCTTATTACCCGTACCGACGGCAGGTACATAGCCATTAGAATATAATACCGGAGTTCTTATTGGAGTATATCCAAAAAGTTCTCCCCATACATCAGAATCTCCCAATCCCGGACTATTTCTTTTGGATAAATAACCGGAAACTCCTAACTTGAGAAGTGTACTTTTTGTAATATCAATATCTGTGTTCATGCGATAATTATAACGGCGATAATCAGCGTTCGTGTTATAATCTCCTTTTAACGAGCTATCCGTGTTATACATACCCTGTTCGTCCAAATAACTGAAAGATACAAAATAGCGTGCAGTATTTCCACCACCATTCATATTCAGATTTACCCGATGTTGCCACGCTCCCTCCTTTAATAGTAAATCCATCCAGTCCACATTCGGATAGAGGTCTGGATCTAACCCAAGACGGATAATATCCAACTCTTCAGGCTGGTAAACGGGTTCATAGTTACGAGTAATACGTGCTTCATTTAAAAAATTTGCATAATTTACCCCATTCTCAAATTCAGGAGTGATCGTACGCATATTATAAGTCGTTTCTGCTTTTGCGGTAATATTAATTTTACCGGCTTTACCGTGTTTAGTTGTAATCAATACTACCCCATTCGCGCCTTTTGATCCATAAATAGCAGTGGCAGAAGCATCTTTTAAAACTGAAAAGGATTCAATATCTTCTATATTGATTTCATCCATACTGCGTTCGAAGCCATCAACCAAGACATACGCGCTAGTACTTGCACCAAAAGTCGAAATTCCACGAATCCAAAACTCAGATACATTTTTACCAGGTTGTCCGGAAGTCTGCATTGCCAAAACACCAGCGACATTACCGGCTAATGTATTTACGATACTAGAAGACGGATTAGCTTTCAGATGATCTACATTTACTGTTGTAATAGCCCCTGTCTGAGTCAATTTTGTCTGAGCTCCAGTACCAGTAATAACCACTTCGTCAATAGCATTGGTAACATCTTCTTTTAGTACTATATTTACTTTTGACTGATTTTTTATTAGAACTTCTTGTGACTGATAACCAATATAAGAAAATACCAAGCGATTGTAAGGTTCCACTTTAATTACATATCGTCCGTTGAGATCTGTGATTGTTCCTAGCCCTGGGACATCTTTTACACTAACATTAGCACCAATGACCGGTTCTTTATTCTCATCTGTGACAATACCAGAGACACTAATCTTTTGCTGTGCCAAGGCGTTTATAGCCACCCATAGCAACATAGTACATAAGACAAATAATTTTTTCATATTTTAGTGTGTTAATCATTAAATTCTTCTAAAGCTATTTTACGGATACGGTGATTATAAGCATCACCTACATAAACTATTCCTGTCTTTTCATCATATGCAATAGCTTTAGGACGTTCGAAACGAGCTTCTTTTCTCAAATCCCCATTAACATACCCCCAAGGATTAGAATTTAAACTAGCGCTTCCTCGACCTGCAAATGTTGAGACTTGTCCCAGTGGAGTTAAAATTCGGATAGCATGGTTATGTTTATCTGCAATATAAAAGTCATATTCATCTATCTCACCTTTATAATTATCATTCTTTACAAATACACCTTGGTATGCCGAATCGAACTTAGCTAAATTCCCAACAGCATCTACATATCCATTTTGATTAGCGCTTCCTGCTACCACGTAAGGAGTAGTAAAAGACTCCCCATTATAATCAGAACGAAGAATATAGTGCTTGTTAATAACCATAAGGTAAGCATAATTTCCTGTTGGATGAATAATTATATTAAATTCCCATTCTTTATCTTGGACGGTAAACATATAGTCCGCCCCTGTCCCAGGTGAAACAGCTGTAGTACGGGTTCCGTCAACAAATTCTTGAAGAATATCTTTTTTTACTCTATAAAGGTGACCTTTCTGAAAATGAGTAAAATATAAATCACCGTTTTGGGGATGGATTGCTGCACATGCGCAACCATTGTAATTCACAATTGTTCTTCTATTTGACCATTTAAAACCACATGGTTTAGTTGTATCTGAAACACGATCAAACATATAGACCGCAGGATTAGTTGCATTAGCTTGTGATGTAGCCACAACCATATGATACACTCCGTCCTTATCTTTAAAAAAATCAATAGAACGCCCACGCTCATACCCTCCATACTCACTCCTAGGAAGAATAGTATATAATTGTTGCCGTCCGAAATCAATACAGCGTATACCAGAACCTGTAACACCTTCAGGGTCAACAGATGTATCCTCAGCAAAATATAACAACTCAGGGTACTCAGGATCCCATTTCATAAAACAAGGATTAGCAACACCGCCACAATTATCAAAAGGCCCGTCTTTTATTTCAAAATTTTTCTTTTTATCGGAAATTTGTGGATTAACCTCACCAAGTAAAGTACTTACTACTTTTAATCGTTGATATTCAAATCTCACATCAGATTTTTCAGAAGTATATGTTTTTTCTCCATCTTTTATCGTAACCTGTATATCACCTTCATAGGCTTTTGATGGCATAAGACAATACATATATGTAGACTTTACATTTACAACCGAGCTTTTCTGACCACCAATATAAACTTCCAATTGGGAAGGATTATTTCCAAAATTCTCTCCATAAATAAGTACTCTTTGCCCTGCAGAGCCTGCTTTAGGGTAAATACTATCAATACGAATAGGAAAAGCAGGATTGAATGGAGTTCCTCCACTACCTGTAATAGGAGATACTTCTTTTCCATCATCACAGCTTCCTAAAAAAAAGGCTAATAATGTAAGCATGACGTATGGTATACACCAAAACTTACTTTTCTTGTTACTTTTTAAATTCATAATAAATTAGATTTAAATTACTGATTATTCATGACTTTGTTCATCAATACCTGCATCCAATAACCTCCTATTACCGAGCGAGCTCTAAAACCAACCCATTTCCCACTATCTGTGTGATGCCAGTCGCTGATGGGTACCCGTGAAGTCGTTTCATTGATATATTTATAGAGAGGATTTATGAACTGTTCGAAAGTATCTTGGTCTGGAGACATAGCTGCAATCCACATAATCCAGTCAGACTTTGTATACTCTTTGCGAGAGTCCAATGGCAATCCATAAGGATTCTGTTTCGTCAAATAGTAACTTACTTCCTTGTCGATTACATTATTGGGGAACAAATTCAGATTCCACATCTTGTCCCAAATCATATTATATTTCTGACTCCAGGTATTCTCACGGTCGAAAGCAAGGCGGTAATGATCACCTTCATTTGCCATTTCTTCCCATTTCACCGCCATTTTCTTGGCTATACCTGCATATTTCTCTGCAACATCATATAAACCAAGCATATGCGCCATTTCGCTATATCCGGCTACACCCATGATCGCTTTTACTGAAAGATTGGCATTATGAGCCCAATGACCGGCGAAGTCATCCGTGCATAATTGGTTCTCCGGGTCCTGTCCAAACCGTACACCCTTGATCTAATCTTCTATAAACAAGCATATTACATCGATCGATGTTGTATTTGTGTTGTAAAAAGAAGATTTTCCTTATGCTTTCAATTATTTTTTTATCAAGAAAATAGAGGAGTAATTTAGTTATAGTTCAGACTAGATGTATTTAAGTATAATTTTACAAATGAGTGTAATGCTGACAATAACATTTTTAATAATGACAATAAGGGAAAGTAAGTAATTGAATTGTTTCATTAATTTAAATAGAATGTTTAAGAGACACTTATAGCAGTAGCCTAATGGAGTTGTAATTTTGAAGATAAGATTTTTGAGGAAGAAAAATAAAAGTGCTACTTGAAATAAATGGTTAGATTCTTTTTGAATTTGCTGCTGTTTACTAATTGCATATTTATAGAAATATTTCTTATTCATATAACATTCATGCTTTATAGAAATAGATTTTTCCACATTAAGAGAAAATCTATTTCTATAAAGTTAAAGAGATATTCCTGAAAATACCAACCAAGATTATTCTAACCTAGCTATCCCCTCCATTAGCGAAGCCCCGCTTACTTGTGCTCCCATTGAAGCTGGTTCACTGGATTTCCACATTTCACCCCACCAATAATTGCAATACATCGCTGGGTAAGCCGCATGATTCAAATTCATGCGCAAAGTTTCAGCATTATTTTTCAGAAAGGTTATCAAATGTTTGCCTATAGAACTAGATGCCTCGTCTAATGCAAGGTTCACTGCATATGGAATATAAACAGACTTAAAAATACTTTGGTCCATACTGCTGCCTTCGTCACGTAAAATACCATTTCGTAAGCAACGATCGCTTGTAGCGGCATAGTTGATCACTTGTTTTGCTTTGTCCATGTATTTACTTTCTTGTGTGATATGGTATAGTTGGCGACAGGCTTCTCCAAATGTTCCCTGTGTATAAGTCAGAGGTGGTTCCTCCACTCGTCCATCGGCATTATACGAATTATTGACCACATACTCGTACAACTTCTTTGCATCAGATAAATAATTTCCATCTTCATATCGTTGATAGAGTTTAGCAGCTACCAGACAACCCGGAGAATTAGTGCAAGCATTACGGTCGTTTTGGGTGGTATTCCATGGAAGTCCCGTACCTTTATCATCTGTCCATGCTCGAGTAATAATGTATTTGTCGTATACAATTTTAGCGGTTTGCGCAAATTTTTCGTCACCTGTTGCTTCGGAGAGATGTATCAGAGTAAGGCAAATCCAGCACATGTCATCAGTAAAGTCATTTAGGAAGCCGGTTTCATCTGATGGATTACGGTGGTAATTGTTAGCGTGGTTGGCATACCAGCGTTCAAAATAAGTGCGGTAAGTAGCAGCCAATTGCTTATTTGTGTCTTTAATACGTTTATAAGAGTAAATCACTACATCCATAGCATGCGCTTGTTGCCAGTAGATATAAGTCGATTCGTCCGACATATCTTTGGGTGTACTCCAAAATGTACCTTTACTTTTATTCATGAATTGCTCTATTAAGACATATGTACAACTGTCGGCAAGAGTTGCCCAAGAAAAAGGGACAGTGGTTTCAGCAGGTGTAGCAATTACTGTTACTGCTGACGAACGATGACCATAGTTATCTATTGCTATGGCAGAAATCTCATATGTTCCGTACTGTGGCAATTGTAATGTATAGTTTCCAGTTTTCCCAGCTGCTCCTTGAATAATTTGTTTCCCGTTATGTGTACCGCCATTCTTTTGCAAATAAGAAAGTTCTACACCGAGTAAATTAGGAGTATTCGGATTTTGCCATGTGATCAGTAGTTGATTAGCAATCTGTGTAGATTTTGCCTCCAAGTTAGTTATTGGAGAAACTGTTATTTCAGGTTCCTTGTTCCTTTCATCATTTGTCTCCGAGTAATTATCGTTTCCTCCTTCTCCGCAGGAGATAGACAGGCAAATTAAGCAAATTATGAATTGAAGTAAATAATAGGTCTGTGCGAATTGTTTCATAATATAAAGCTTTAGAAGTTGTTGAAAATTGTTTCCAAATATTTCAGTCTTGCAATATACCAAGACTTTATGTATTCTGCTTCCTCTTCGGGATTAGCATATCCATACATAGAATATCCTGTCCACCGTTGGCGATCTCGTTCCAATGCGCCTGATTCCACAATCTGTCTTTTATAGTAATCTACTTTAGAAGCCAGGTTTGCCGGGCTGAGAACATTATCTTTAACCGCCATCAAGCGTTCGTATATCCGGCGTTTGATATTGTTCGGGTTCTCGTTCATAATTCTCTCAAAGGGGCGGAAGTATTTGGAACCGGCATCATTACGGAGTATTAGCCCGTTGTCAAAACCAAGACCTTTTTCGGGATCAAGCTTAATGGCATCCCAAGTGCGTCCCAGTGTACCATCCAAGTCCCAGGGCTGAATAATGAACTTGGGTAATAAAGTGAGATTTACATTGTATATACCCCAAAAAACATTTCGTCCTGTGTTATCATAAGCTGACAGCAGATTAATAAAGATAAAATAATCAATCAGAGAGGAAACATCCAGTCGCTCTTCATATTGGGCGGCAAATTCTTCTTTTGATGCTGCAGCGAAGAACTGGATAAGATCGGAAAGATATTTAAATTCGATTTCACCCACCTCGTCCGGATAATCGGACTCAAATCCCTGCCATGCCTGTTTGGAGTTACTATATGGAGTATTGATTCCTTGTAATTTACATTCATCCGTCCATTCTTTACCCTTATAGAGATAACCACCTTTCTTTTTCATTTTCAACTGCTTACGATCGATACGATCGCTTAAAATATACAAACCATGGTAAGCTCCGTCCAAGATCATTTCTACAGGATAGCCATGTGTAGCATTCACAGCCTCGGGTTCTGTATTACTATAATATAAAGTGTTGAAATCGTTCCAAAGATCAAAACAAACACGATTGCGCATTTTGCTACAATCCAGCCACATAGCATCCAGTATCCATGATTGATCTTCTCGCAGACCTAATAGCTTTGCGTCTTGATTTTCATTCGTTTGACGGTTTTTCAATTTAAAACTGAAAGACTTCTTGGCATAACGTAAAGCTCCTGCTCCACGAAACTCGATACCGGCATAGCTCTCAAATCGTAAGACAGAGTTGTTGGTGCGCCGTTTAGGATCAGTCAGCACTATGTCACACGGGCGTTTATTCTCATCCTCAATACCTTCAGGAGCAGAGATCTCAATCACGGGAACACCAGTTACAATCAATCGACAAGACCTAATTTTATCAATAGTATTGTTACCTGCTTCCATTTCTATATTTTGTCCGGGATTCAGGCTCAGTGCTATATTCTCGCCCGACTTAATTTTCTTATCTCCGATCTTGATAAAGTCGACTCCAATGCCGCCAAACTCAACTTTGACCTTTGCAGGTTGTACGGCATCCATATCTATAGGTAGATAATACGAATTGTTCACATAATCCACAGCTGTAGTTACTCCGTCGATAGTCAGATTCAACAAACGAAGATAATCTTCTTCTCCTTCTATAGACGATTGCATAACGGTAATTCCTTTTTCTTCTTTTCCCGAGATGATTGCAATCCGTCCATTTCTTGGTAAACCGGAAGTGTTTTTTTTGACTTTGATTCGAACCTTAGTGATACCTATCCCTCCGGAAGAAGGTGAGAGCGTCATCCAATCGCAATGTATACTTGATTGCCATGCGCCGCCTGAAGATACGTTGACTTCTTGTTCACCGCCTTCTATCGTCATTGCTACTTGATAAATGGATAGAGAAAATGGTAAAGTAGTGTACACATCGTTTTCCTTATCCGAAGAACAGGCTGCAAGCAGACTTAAAATCAATAAAGCCGGTAGTATTTTATAAAGATTCATAATACAGATCTAAAATTTAAATGTATATCCTGCGCCAATCACATGTCCATTTGCTTCATCCTCATCTGCATGATTCTGATACAAATAGTAAAAATCAAGTCCGTGGTGTTTGCTCAACTTCCATTCTACACCTAAGGTCCAGCGTGTTTTGTCAATCGCCCCTTTATCGTTAAGCAAATGAGTCAATTCGCACGAAGCGTAAGGAGTGAGACTGCATTTAGGTATATTGTATGTTGCTTGCAGACGAGAACGAAGCACGTTCTTTCCTTTACCTTTCACGTATTCATCGTCTTTAGGACTACCATCGTCACCATCAAACTTTGATACAGACTGACTGGGTCGATAGGTATATTGCCAACGCTCCCGAAGTGAAAATGTGAATCTATTTAAACTCACTTTTCCCGTTAGTTGGAAATAGAAACGGTGTTTGGGTTGCCAATATTCAGGGATAACATTCCCTTTGTTTGTAATTTCAGAAGGGTGATTATAATAGATGTAAGTGTATGCTGTTGCGGCTTTCAGCCAGTTTGTTATTTTATATGCTACACCTGCCGATCCCGACCAACGTCCCACTTCGCTTAACTTGTCGCGTGAACGGAACTCTCCTTCCAGCGAAATATCAAAGTCCCGGAATAATCTTTTTTCCATCCCCACACTGGTCCATAGACCCAAATCGTCTTTTTGTGCTTGTAAAGCAAAAGATACAAGACAAAACAAACCTGCCAAAAAAAGTTTCTTATTCATTTCCACGTGGTATTTTGGTTAATGTATCAATCGTATTTATCTCATTTGTCATCGGTTCATAATAGATTTTAAGCATGGCGGCATCGCGAAGAAAGTCAATGTACCCAACTTCCACCCGAATAATTTTCAGTCCGGTACGCGCTTTAATATCTGCAATCAATTCTTGTTCACACGAGGATTTGATAAGTTCGATTCGATCATAGAGTATCAGTTTACATGAAACATGCTTTAGCCACCGATTACTCTCACACAACCAGATACATAATACAAACAATAAATTAGCTCCTATTAGTCCGCCATAGTTTACTTCCACGCCCAACGCGTTTATTACTGATATGGCGATAATAGCAAACAGATAAGTCATCTCTCGTACAGGCATGGACTCAGTCCGATAACGGATGATACCGAAAATAGCAAATAAGCCGAGAGCAAATCCGACCTTTAACTTTACACTACCCAGCAGAAATATCATCAAGAAAATGCTGATACTTATTAATGTGAAGGTGAAGTGATAATCTCTCCGCTTGCTCTTTGGATAATAGAAAAGGTGGATAATAATGCCTGTTACCAAAAAGTTGAAGCCAAAGCGCAGCAATAACTGCAAAAAGTCACCACCGTCTATGAGTGGAGTTTCTATTATATCAAGAAAATCTAATTCATCCATATATAAGTATGTTTTTATATTGATCATTAATATACTCCCATTTTATTCAGCATTCGTAACTTTGGTTTCAGCCGATTGCATTTTAAATGTGACACTGTAAGTGCTGACCCTATACAATATTTGGAAAATCCGGAAGATTGTATATGTAGTTTACGTAGTATCTCTTTAATAGGTGAAGAATTGTGTCCATCTCGTTTCAGCTCAATGATAACAATGTTATCCAAACTTGATATTTTTCCACTTTGTAAGCAACAAAATGTTACTCCTGTATCAATTGTAAGGCGCTCGGTTTTATGTTTATTGACAAGTGTAATACGGCGAAATGAGTTTTCAAGCAAAGGCAGAAGTTGTGATTGCTCATACCAGGCATGTTGACGTAAAAATGCTTCACCACCGTCTTCTTTGATCGTGTCAATACTCCCGATGCGGATTCTCTTCTTGTCTGTTCTTCCCTTATTATTTTTATTTTTCACTTCCAAAAATGTGAGATCTGAATCTACGTATGTGCGTATACGGATTTTCTCCCGTACGACCCGTCCATTCTGATGAGTTAGATACATGTCACGATCTGCTGTATCTAAGTAAATTGTATGATAAGCAATATTGTATTCACCGTTCACTTCTTGAACGCGGTAGTCATGTCCGGCAGCAAGAAGTATCTCTTTTAATATTTGGTAAGAGGTGACATATTTGGTATCAGTACGGTTCATCAGCTTTATGCCACTCATTTCCTCCAAAGATATAGGAATATATTCCTTGAGTGTCTGCAGAATCTCGGTCATGTTAAAGATAGTATTAGAATAAAAAGGGAAGGTAACTTCAAGGTTAAAGTTTCCTTCCCTTCTTTTTTTAAATTAGCATCGTATTAGTCCCATTCAATAGCCTGATCTTTATCAGGTATCTGAGTATTAATGTTGCGCTGCATGGAGATAGTACCTTCAAACCGAAACTTTATTCTGGCTCCCGGTGCTAAAGTATAATCTTCAAATTCATAGTCAACATCACGAATCATAACGGTACGTCTCAATAAATAAGGGCGGACAGCATCCATCTCTTCTTCGATATAACTACTAGCTCGGGTATTTATTTTAAAACCATTGTTTTCGGAGTTATCACTTGTCAACTCCACAATGTTAGTATTCGGAACAAAATGGGCTATGATTTTGTAGTTTCTACGGTCCTGTCGGCTTTCGTCAATTGTACCTGCATAGAAGAATATAGTTTCATCATCAATAGCATAAGTTACTATTTCACTTTTCACCAATGGCTCATTTTCTCCTGCACCTGCATCTACCAACTTGCCTTGTAAGTTAGTACCACCGTATGTACCCGAATAATCATTAAAAGGCATGACGCGGAGTAATGCTTTACGATAATGCTTACGATAATTCGGTTTGTATTCACCATTTGGGGCGTCTTCAATAGTCAGCGGTAATACCCACTTATCAACTAAATCCAGTCCAGTCAGATCAAACTCTATATCAAGATAGCCTACATTTTCTCCAGCTTTAATCTGCACGGTTTCAGGGAAAGAGTAATGTTTAGAGGGCATTTCCCTATACCAAAGGTCTTCGCGACTGGAAAAGCGAGCTATGTTTAGTGTTCGCAAGGTATCCGCGTCAATCCCAATTTTTACGGTTATATCGCGATCGTTTTTAGTCGATCCGCTGACAAGGATAGGCAATCTATAGGTTGTTTTTCCCGTTTCGCTATAAGACAGGTTAATTCTAGTTACCCCATTGCTGTTAATCGGTGCTTTGAATGAAATATAGTGCTCAAACTGCTCCTCTTTCCATTCGTCATTACAGGCACTGAACATCACTAATACAATTAGTGAAAATAGTAAAGTATATATTCCTTTCATATTTATTACCATGTTTAAGATTAATCATTGTACGTCCAGCCTGGATTCTGAGTCAGGCGCTTATTACGTTTCAATTCGCCATGTGAAATCGGCCAAAACCACATTTTATCAGAGAACGTAGCAGACAAATTCCAAACAGCAATCGGTGTATGGAACATTTCGCGATCCGATTCTGTCATAAGTGTATTGCAACCGTAAACGGGCATTGCCTCTTCTACCCGTGCATCTTTCCAACGGCGGATATCATAGTAACGCTTTCCTTCCCCCATCAACTCTATTTGTCGTTCGCGTTTCAGATAAATACGAAAAACATCCTTGTCTGCATATATATTGTTATCGAAATCGGGTACACCAGCACGCATACGTACAGGCTTAATTCCTTTTCTCATTTCGGCAACTGAACGATGAATGGAATGAGTCTTAGTTCCATCCCAAGATGGAATATCATATGTACCTTCACTCACTTCATTGATAGCTTCAGCATACATCAACAAAATGTCCGCATAGCGAATTGCCGGCTCCGGCTTATATCGAAGGTTGTCGATACTGTTATTTTGATAGGTGTCATCGGGATGCACATACTTCATCACTCCTATACCCGTGCGCAACCAAAACATACCTGCATTATATCCATCCCTTTTTCCGCGATAATAGAATATTTGTTTATTTCTATCTGCAATTTCTTTTTCATTACCTAAATACCAATAAGCTCCGTTATATGCAACTGAAGCATAGAAGCGTGGTTCTCGGTCGGCATATTGCAAGGAAACTCCGGCAGCAAGTGGTTTATGTTCTTCTGCAGTAGTCGTGAAACCTGTAGCACGCGGACGAGTGTCTAAACGATGATTGTTATTATATTCTGGTACATTCGCATATTCAGAGTTCATACCCGGACAATTGCTTCCGTCGTTCATATAGTAAGCATCCACAATCTTTTGAGTCAGCCCACTTGTATTCCATCCGGTAGCGGTAAGTGGTAACTGGTGAACCACCATATCCCTGATACTTTGCCCTCCAATATTTCTACCCCGGCTAAAAATTAATTCAGGATTACTTAATATATCTATTTGACCATTGAATACAGAACGGTAAGATTCGAACGGGTCAATGTCTTTCCAACCTTCTGGATAATTGGCATTGCTATATACTTCATGATATGGGGGATTGATTGTTGCCGGTTCCGCTGGCGAATCTGTTGTACGTCTATCAGCCGTATATAACTCATATACCCCTAAATCCATGACATCTTTAGCGGCAGCAGCAGCTTTTGCCCATTTTTCTTCGCTATATTCAGGAGAAAGCAAGCGATTGCCTTTGTCATCTACCAATAGTTGGGCGAATTCATCATTGTTACCATTAGCTAGTGGGCTGGCAGCATAAATCAACGCTAGTGCACGAGCAGATAAAGCTGCTCCACGAGTTGGGCGGGCAGCAGAATTCTGACCTCTTGTTAGAGCCAGATCCTTAGCTGCCAAAGCCATTTCCTGACTGATATAATCAGCAATCTCCTCATAAGGTGCACGTGGAGTAGCCAGTTCATCGTAGGATGCGTCATAATCAAGTCCGTTATCTGGCAATAAAGGTACCGGACCATATCTACGAAGCAATAACCAATAGTAGTAAGCTCTGACAAAGCGGGCTTGTGCTTTATAGTCAAGCCGTTCGGCTTCACTTTCAAATTTATCGTTCATGTCGACATACTGAATAAAAATAGTAGCTTGTCGGATTCCCTGATAACATCTTTCCCACATACCTTGTTTAGTATTCTCATCATACAATCCTTCTTTAAATTCATTATATGACAATTCACCCTCTTTGGATTCTTGTATGGAACCGTCATCATCACCGTAATACATATCATCCGCAAAACAATGTGGAGTGACTCTTTTGTTACAAACATCAGCACAAGCATCGCTTAGATAACTGAACGCATTTGCTAACCAGGCTTCTGTTTTATCTCTGTCCGTAAAAACTTTTTCGATGGTTTCCCGATCTCTAAAAATATAGTCAGAGTCTAAATAGTCAGAACAGGATTGTATGCTTAACCCTAAAACTGATATCAATAGAATATATAGTTTTTTCTTCATGTTGTTTATTATTTTATAAATTAACACTTATACCCATAGTTATCGATTTTGTTAACGGATATGATTCACCTCTGGGATCGCCCATTTCAGGATCCCAAGTCTTGAAACTAGACCATGTCAAGAGATTTGTTCCTACCAAAAAAATACGGATATTATTAAAGTGCATCTTGTTAACAATTGATTTGGGGAGTGTATAACCAACATCAATTGTTTTTAGTCGAAGGTAACGACCATTTTTCAACCAGAAAGTAGAGTTTCGGTAGTTATTATTGCTGGCATTGTCACCTTGGTAGCTCAAACGTGGATACGAAGCATTAGGATTTTCATTGGCAGGAATACCTAATGTTTCAGCTGTATCAGCATCTACCCATCGGTTGTCCAGCATACCTTTAAAAATATTTCCCCATTCGCCTTCTGTAAAGGCCCATACACACTTGCCATAAGTGAAAAATGTTGATTTACCTGCTCCTTGAAAGTGGACATTCACATCTAAACCTTTCCAAGAGGCAGATGCACCTAAACCATAAATCAGATTTGGGCGGCTAGTTGCACCGATAGCTACCTGGTCTCCATCATTGATCACACCATCACCGTTAACATCTCTATACTTGATATCTCCCGGTTGTACCTTTCCCCAACTTTGTGTCGGGCTATTGCGGATATCATCGTAATCTTTGAATAATCCTTCTGCGATTAATCCCTTGCATTGGTCCACACGATAGCCTCTTTGCATCTGATAGGCATATACATTATTCTCCTCATCTCTTTCCAGTACTTCATTTTTACTATAAGTGATATTGCCACGTACAGTTAAGTTCACGTCATTGATTCTCTGTTTGTATGAGAAGTGTCCATCGAAACCTTTAGAACTTACAGCACCTACATTTGCTGCCGGATTATGCCCGTTCAAACCGACAATCTGAGGTAAGTAGTTACGAACCATATAAATTCCGGTACGTTTTTCATCGAAATAGTCGATCGTTGCAGTAAATTTATCATTAAACAATGCAAGGTCTATACCTAAGTCATTCTTTTCAGCAACCTCCCAAGTGATACCATTGGAGGCTACATCTGCAAATCCTAAACCACCAAACGAATAACTTGAAGGATATTGTGCCCAATCGTATCCTCCATAAATAATCTCATTATCCCCGTTTTTATAACGGTCTGCAATAGTATAAAGATAGGGGAATCGCGTTCCGACATTATCATTACCTACTTTACCATAAGAGAAGCGAACTTTAAACATATTCATCCATTTCAAATGTTTTTTGATAAACGGTTCTTCCGCAATATTCCATGCAAGAGAAAAAGCAGGGAAAAAACCAAAACGGTCGCCTTTGGCAAAGTTTTCACTTCCATTATAGCCAAAATTAAAATCAATAAAATAACGATAATTCCAATTGTAAGCTACACGTCCGGCCAAATCCTGATTACGTTTGTTAATACCAGTCTTCAAATCTTCTCCTAAATTCTGTGTCTGAATGTAAGAGTCTTGTGTATACTTTATAGTAGCGCTAGGGTGATGAGCTCCAAAAGAACGATCCCAGTTTAGCATCATGTCTAGGAATTCCCGACGATTACCGCTAGAACTGCTTTCCTGTTTCATGTTCTGAGAACCACTGATCTTCTTCCATCTTAATTCACCAGTTTCCGGATCTCTGGCACGTTCTGCCAACCATTGTTCTGGCCACTTCAGACGACGGATCGTATTTTGGTTGTTGCTGTCATAGCCAAAACGCCCAACGAACTTTAATCCTTTAGTTATGAAATCAAAATTTTGTTCCAAAGAAATATTTGTTTCAATATTATTTGTCCAATTTTCATTGAATCCAGTTTGGGTTGCAGCTACCCATGGGTTTGTTTTATTGCCGGATCCAATAGCTGGTATATATCCGTTGGAATACATAACAGGGGTCTTAATTGGATTATATCCGAAAAGTTCCCCCCAAACATCACCATCACCTAATCCCGGACTATTACGTTTGGATAAGAATCCTGCTACCCCGACTTTCAATAAGGTTGTTTTTGTAATGTCAATATCGGTATTCAAGCGGTAGTTCCAACGATGGTAAGCTGCATTGGTATTATAATCATCTTTCAAAGATTCATCTGTATTATACATACCATCTTCTTTCACATAGCTAGCAGAAACAAAATAACGGGCTGTTGTTCCACCTCCACTCATATTTAAGTTAATACGGTTACTCCACGCACCGTCTTTGAGTAACATGTCCATCCAATCCACATTCGGATAAAGATCCGTATCCAAGCCTAAACGTAAGATGTCCAACTCTTCTGGTTTATATACAGCCTCGTTGTTACGGGTAATTCGCGATTCGTTCATCAAGCTGGCATAAGTAAATCCGTCTTCGAACTTTGGAGTTACAGTCCTCGTATTATAGGTTGTTTCTACTTTAGCATCAATTTTGATTTTACCGGCTTTTCCGCGTTTAGTAGTAATCAATACTACACCATTAGCACCTTTCGAACCATAAATAGCAGTAGCCGAAGCATCTTTTAATACAGTAAACGTTTCGATGTCTTCGATATTGATTTCATCCATACTGCGTTCGAAACCATCAACTAATACATAAGCAGATGAGTTGGCACCAAACGTAGATATACCGCGAATCCAGAACTCAGATATATTTTTACCTGGCTGTCCAGAAGTCTGACGCGCCATAATACCCGGTACATTACCTGCCAGTGCATTGACAATGCTGGAAGATGGATTACGTTTCAGCTCACCAACATCTACCGTTGTAATAGCACCTGTCTGTGTTAGTTTTCTCTGAACTCCCGTACCAGTAATAACGACTTCATCTACTGCTCTTGTCACGCTTTCTTTCATAACAACGTTTATTGTACGTTGTTCTTTAACCATTACTTCTTTCGATTCATAACCAATATAAGTGAACACTAACTGGCGGTAAGGTTCCATGGTTATGGAGTAATGACCGTTCATGTCTGTGATTGAACCTAAACCGGGCATGTCCTTCACGGTGACATTCACACCGATCAACGGCTCTTTGGCTTCGTCTGTAACAACACCTTTCACAACAACTTTTTCTTGCTGCGCCATAACCGTTGAACAAAGGCACAACAGCATGATACATAATGATAAATATTTTTTCATATTATTCATGTGCGTTTTAATCATTAGTTATTCTTCTCCTTCGTAAGCAATCTTACGGATACGCCGATTGGAACCATCACCGATGTAATACGTATCGGTTGCTTCATCGTAAGCTATACCTTTCGGACGGTCGAAACGGGCCTCTTGACGTAAATCTCCATCTACATATCCCCATGGGTTACCATTCAGACTGGCGCTTCCGCGACCGGCAAATGTTGAGACCTTTCCTTGCGGGGTAATTTTACGGATACATTGCCCCATCTTATCACAAAGAATAAAATCGTATTCATCTTCTTGCCCTGCATACTCTGGGTTCTTTACGAAAACTCCTTGATAAGGAGTATTAAAACGTGCGCTTGTTCCAATTCCGTCTACATAAGCAGCTCTTTCTGCTGTTCCCGCTACAATGAAGGGAGTGACAAATCGTTTACTTGCCCAATCATAATTTGTGCGCTGAATATAGTGTTTGTTAATAGACACAATATAAGCATAATTCCCTGTCGGATGTATACGGATATTATATTCCCATCCATTATCCATTTGAAAAAGTACTTCTTTATCAGCAGGAGTTGTACGTGTACCGTCGAAAATTTCTTGAATTTGTTGCTTCTCTACTTTGAAGAATTGCCCCTTATCCCAACTATTAAAGTACATATCACCATCTACCGGATGAAAAGTTACTGTATTACAAGCTTTGAAATTAACCAACGCTAATCTGTTTCCCCACATTTTATAATTGCGCTCATCGCCCTCAGGGGCTTCTCTATTACGTGTAAAACCATATACAGCTGCTCTCAATTCGTCTCCTTGGTCAACTGCCACAGCCATGTGATTTTCATCAAAAAAGGCAAGTGCACGTCCGCGGTTAGTACCTCCCATGTCACCTTCTGTAAGAGCCGTTCCTACATATTGGTTTTTGAGGTCGAGAATACGCATATTACCGTTTCCTTCATTTTCATCACCTGCACCTCTATCGGCTGCAACGTACACTAAGTGGGGATATTTAGGGTCAAATTCTAACCAGTTGGGGGAACCAAATGCACCACAATCATTAAATGGACCATCTTTTGTATCGTATCCGCCGTCATCTCTACGCGAACCACATAATGTACTCACTAACTGTTTTCGCACATATTCGAACTTGGCCTCTGCGATAGTAGATACTACCGGATTGTCGCCATTGGATATTTGTACTTCGATTTCTCCGGAATAAGCCTGTGAAGGTACCAAACAGTAGATAGAATGATTTTTCACATTGATTACGATAGCTTTTTTTCCACCAACAAAGACATTCACAATAGACGGATCATTACCAAAATTTTCTCCTGATATAACTAATCGCTGCCCGAATCCCCCCGTAGTCGGATTGATACCACTTACTTGAACCGGAATATTCGGATCAAATGCTGCATTGTCTGAATCTCCGTTGCTGTCATTGTCATCACTACAACTTCCGAAGAATAGAGCAACTAGCAGTAATGCCATCCAGCATACCCGCCAGTAGTCTTTCATGATTTTGTTTTTTTTCATACGTAAAAAATTAATGATTAATAAAATATTATATTGTTGGTTCATTACTTATCTCTTGTTGTATTATGCTGAAATGATTCATCCATGCGAAAAAGTATTCTTTCAACTTATTGTCCATATTTTTAATGATTCATCTTATCCATTAACACTTGTATCCAATATCCTCCAATTACGGAACGTGCCTTAAATCCGGTCATTCTGCCAGTTTTGGTATCATGCCAGTCACTGATAGGCACACGTGAAGTAGTTTCATTGATGTATTTATAAAGAGGATCTACAAACTTCTCAAAAATTTCACGGTTTGGAGACATGGCTGCTGTCCACATAATCCAGTCGGATTTTGTGTAATCTCTGCGGGAATCTAATGGCAATCCATATAGATTCTGCTTTGTCAGATAGTAGTTGATTTCTTTACTGATTACATTATTAGGGAATATATTCAAATTCCACATCTTATCCCAGATAATATTATACTTTTGACTCCAGGTATTATTGCGGTCGAAAGCGAGGCGATAATGGTCACCTTCATTTGCCATTTCTTCCCATTTCATCGCCATTTTTTTAGCTATGTCAGCGTATCTTTCTGCTACACTGTTTAATCCGAGTATATGGGCTATTTCACTATATCCGGCTACACCCATAATCGCTTTTATTGAAAGATTGGCATTATGAGCCCAATGGCCTGCAAAATCATCTGTACAAAGTTGATTTTCCGGGTCCTGTCCAAACGACCCGCAAACACATTAACATCCTATTAATTAATGGATTATGATTGAATTGTATTGCGTTTGTATTGTAATTCTATGTATTATACATGAATAAATAAGTTACAGAAAGAAAAGAATTATAGGAAGTATGAGATACTTGTCTTATATATTAGAATAGCAGTTCCTTATAGATTTATTTAAAAACTTTATTTTCATCTGTCTAAATGCTCTAACGATGTAAGAATGAAGCATATCTGTTTGGACATGAACATAAACTCTATAATATTACCGATAGTACTTTATATGGCTAGATATCAGCATGTAGTGTACTGAATAAGTTGACACTTCAAAAATCGAAAATAAAGATGAAATATT